>Ga0222714_10000964_pt1 | contig 32570 bp, 31 predicted proteins | sample C33_3DmetaG_FD_165048 | JGI IMG/M metagenome (GOLD analysis project Ga0222714, IMG submission 165048) | Estuarine water microbial communities from San Francisco Bay, California, United States - C33_3D | ecosystem: Environmental > Aquatic > Marine > Unclassified | place: USA: California... | reverse complement strand
GGGCTTTAATAGAGAGAGCTTTAAAAGTGGCGAATGGAAGCGCGTCATAGTCGAATCCAATGAAAGTGGTTAATTGAGGGTATGCCAAAGCCTTAGACTATTACCTGAGGGCATTGGGATGCAATGCCCTCAGGCGCTAACGACGAACTAATTCTCGACTAAAGCCTTTGGCGAGTGCTCGTAGGCTTTCGCGCGCTCCTCATCAGAATCCGTATGTCCGGCAAAATCATGCAGAATCAGATAGAGACATGGCACAAGGAATAGCGTGATCACGGTTGCAAATAACACGCCCCACGCGAGAGAGATGGCCATTGGTACGACGAAGAAAGTCGCAGGATTTGCCGTAATCATCAGCGGAACCAGACCAATAAACGTCGTCAGCGAGGTAAGAAATATTGGCCGGAATCGCAGCGCGCCCGCGGTAGAGACAGCATCGACCATTCCCATGCCCTCTTCTCGCAGGCGATTGACCGAAACCACAAGCACCAAGCTTGCATTCACCACAACGCCACTCAGCGCAATGATTCCAAGCACGGAGAAAAACACGAGATCGGCGCCCATGATGAAGTGACCGAAGATTGCACCGATGGCACCGAACGGAATCACGCTCATAATGATCAAAGGCTGGGAATAGGATTTCAGCGGAATCGCGAGCAGCGCGAAAATCACCATCATCGCGATAGGGAATGTCGACAGAAGATCGCCGAATGACTCGGCTTGACGTTCACTCTCGCCGCCTACTACCAACTCGACATCGAGATCGCGCTGCCATTGAGCTTGGAATTTACGGATCACATCGCGGCGAATTTCGTCGGGCGCAACGACCGTTCTGTCGACATCACCACGAACCGTGATTATTCGACGTCCGTCTTGGCGATTAATACTCGAGTAGCTATTCCCCAGTGTGAAGTCAGCAATGCTCAGAAACGGCACCTCTGCGCCTGAGGGCGTCCTAATGAGTAAATTTTCGAGATTAGCGAGCGACTGCCGCTCTTCCTCTGGGTATCGAACCATTACTCTGATGTCATCAGAGCCGCGTTGAATCCGCTGTGATTCTGCACCAAAGAATGCCTGCCGAACCTGATTTGCAATATCATTCAGGGTCAAGCCGAGGGTTTTTCCTCTCTCAAGAATTTGTATCTGAACTTCTTGTTTTCCCGCTCGAAACGAGTCAGAGACGTCGAAAACACCGGGATAGCGATTGAGCTCAGCGCGTAGTTCGGCTGCCGCCATTTTTAAATTGTCTTCGTTGCGACCGGCCAAACGGTAGTTAATCGCATCGCCAGCAGAGAACGCATCTGAGACAAAGGTCAGCTCAAGCGCATCGGGAATACTGCCTACTTTCTCGCGCCAGCGATCGCGCACCTCTGCCGAACTTATTTCACCGCGATCGAAGAAGGGCGAAAGATACATGACTACTTCTGCGACCTCGCTGCTGCCTGAGCCGCCGCGACCAGGGGAAGAAGGCCCGCCACGGGGCGCGCGACCACCGATGATCGTCAGAACACTGTCGACCACGCGCTCGGTTGCCTCAGGTGCTCGACCGCTTGCTTTTAGGTCGATCAATTCGGCTTCGAGCTCGGCCGCCAATTCTATGGCTTTCGCTTCGATCACATCGATAGCATTCTCTGTAATGTAGCCCGGCACTCCGACAGGCATGACGACCGTGCCCCAGACGGTATCTCCCTCGATAGAAGGAAAAAACTGGAGACCAACGCGGCCACTGAGCATAAGCGCGAAAGTCACCATGATAACGCCTGTCGCGGTCGCCCATGCTGCATAGCGATGTTTAAGCACTTTCTTGAGTCCGCGTTTGTATCGGTACTCCGCGAAGTCTTCCATGCCCTGAGCGATCCTTCCCTGAAACGCCTGCCATGCGAGGACGAAACGCGAACCGTCGCCTAGATAGCCGACGGTTTTTCGATGCGCGATGTGGCCGGGGAGTATGAGTTGTGACTCGATGAGGCTCGCGATAAGGCAGAAAACTACCACACCTCCAATCGTGTTGAAGAACGCGCCTAACTGCCCGCCTAATAGAAGAATAGGTAAAAAGGCGGCGATAGTCGTCAAGACACCGAAAATGACCGGCACCGACACCTCGATAGTGCCCTCGATTGCCGCATCTTCCTTGGAGAAACCTTTCACCTCAAAGGCGTGGATACGTTCACCGACGACGATTGCATCGTCGACGATGATACCCAGCACCAAGATGAAGCCCATCACAGTAAGCGAGCTGATGGTCAGTCCGACCGAGGGGAAGAGAGACAGCGCGCCCGCGATCGCAATGGGAATACCTGCGGCGACCCAGATCGCGAGTTTAAATCGTAAAAACAAAGCGAGAATTACGAGCACGAGCATCAACCCCGTATAAGCGTTGCCCGCAACCGTCTCGATTCTATCCTGCGTGGATATTGCCGAGTCGGATATGACTTTTAACGCCATCCCTTCTGGAAGATCAAATTCGCTCGACGCCATCCAGCGCTTCACCTGCTGCGAAGATTTCACGATATCTTCATTGCCGACTCTGAGAACGTCGATAATTGCCGCGTTCACGCCATTGAGCCGCGCGTCGAGATAGCCTTCTTCAAACCCATCTTTGACCGTCGCGATCTGTCCTAAACGCAGCTGCGTGCCGTCGGGATATGACTGCACGACTATATTTTCGTATTCATCTCCGTTGTAAACCTGCCCTTTCGTTCTAAGCAGAATCTCACCCGAGGCGGTTTTGATCGTGCCGCCAGGCAGGTCTAGCGAGGCGCGGTCAATGGCACTGGAAATTTGGCCAAGCGTCAATCCGTATTGGCGCAGCGTGGTCTCAGAAACCTCGACGGAAATCTCGAAAGGTCGAAGGTAAGCGATATTGACGGTAGATATTCCGTCCAGATCGAGGATGTCATTGCGAATCTCCTCGGCAATAAGTTTAAGACCCGCATCATCGGTATTAGAGGAAAGCGCGAGCGTCATGACATTGCCGCTCGCGCTGAACGCCCTGATAATCGGCTGTTCTGCTTCGACGGGGAAGGTGCTCACCGCATCGATTTTCCCCTTCACATCATTCAGAACTCTGTTCAGGTCCGCACCGCTGGTTAATTCGATTGTAGCGTCACAGCCGCCTTCTCGCGCGGTGCTGGTAAGGCGATCTATATCTTCTGCGCCCTCAAGAGCCTCTTCTATCCTAAGGCAGATCGCGGACTCTGCCTCGTCTGGTGTCGCGCCTAAATAGGCGACGCTCACCTGAACGACACCGAATTCAATATCGGGAAATTCTTCTTGATTGAGATTGAGATAGGAAACAAATCCTCCGGCAAGAAAAATCATCATCAACAGATTCGTTGCTACAGGGTTTTTTACAAACCAAGTTATGGGAGTTCGCACTGACATTCTCCACGCGCCCTCGGGCGCTCATGCTGCTAGCGTGTTAAAAGTTTGCCTGAAGCTTAGATCATTTCTAAAACAGGTCGCACTGACATGCCGTCGACCACAGCTTGAATGGGCGAGGTACAGATTTTTTCGCCCGGTAAAAGGCCTCCGCTAATCAAAACGCGATCCTGCTCTAGCCGGTATATGTCTACATCGCGGTAATACATTTTGTTTTCAGCATCCACTACAAGCACCTGCGAATTGTTGCGAATGACGGAACGTGGAAGCGAGATAATATCTTCGACGAGCTTGCCTGCAATTCGCGCCTCCACGAACAGCCCAATGGGCAGAGGTATGGATTCTCCGCCGAGATCAGCAGATGGCTGCTCGATGCGTATTATCGATTGCACTGTGTTGCTATTCGGATCGATCGTAGCCTCAGTTCTCAGGAGCTTACCTTCCCACGTATACTGCTTACCGCCGTAGCTGCCAGTGAGCTCCACCTGCGGTGCCTGAGCCGAATCGAACTCGCCGCGGAAGCCCATTGGGACGTCGAGATAGCCTAATTGCCGAATTGCCAAGGGCACGCGCACATCCACACTGTCGGCGTCGAATAGCACTGCGACGCTCTGTGCTCGGTTAACAAATTGCCCTAACTCAACATCGCGCGAAGCGACAACGGCGTTAAAAGGCGCGCGGAGTATCGAGCGCTCGGCATCGAGCTCAGACTGTTTAAGCGTGGCTTCGGCGTCGGCTAAACGTGCCGATGCAACGGTCGCGGCGCGCTCGGCATTCTGAAGCTCCGACTCACTAGCGAGCCTCTTTGCGGCGAGTTCGGTGATGCGTGCGAGGTCAGCAGTTGCGAACGCCGCTTCGGCTGACGCCTGCTCATAGCTCGCGCGGCTTCGTGTCACTGCCGTCTCAAAATCAGCCAGTTCGAGTCTCAGCAGCGGCTCCCCCGCCTTCACGTAGGCACCAGCCTCCAGCGAGGGTGACACCCATGCGACGGGGCCTTGCACATTCGAGGAGAGACTCGCTTGCCGAGCAGCCTGCGCCTTGCCCTGCGACTCGATGAACAATTGCACGGACTCAGATTGCACCTCTGCAACGCGCACGCTTATCGGAATAATCTCTGGCGCCGATTCGGAAACTCGCGTTGGGTTGCGAATCAAGACAACCGTAATGACAATGCTTCCCAAAAGAATGCCGATTGGCATCAATACTCGCTTCATGTCTAACTCCTAGACTTAAAAACTCACTGCCAAACGCAGAGACAGGCTCCACGCCGGCGTAGTTAGGTAAACGCGTTTCAAGCGCTCGCGAGAGCCTGGGCTACCAACGCGCGCATACTTAAAAAATGAACGTCCAGCGCCGAAGCAACCGCTTCTCCATCGCCGTTTTGGACACCCAGCCGCATGCCGGCGACTAACTCTCTGAGTGACTCCGGCTTAAGGCTGGGACGCGGATGCAGCTGAAGCATCCGCTCAACAAATTGCGCCTGCAGATCGTTGCTGATTAGGCGCACGACTAAATTGTCTGCGATACCACCGAGCGTCATCAGAAAGGCGCGCATTTTGGGTTGGAGAGACTCGACGCTATCTAGGTCATCTGCCATCGAATCCAGCTGCGTAAGGAGATCGATTCGTTGGGCCTCAGAGAGTTTCGGTATCGCTCTGGTCGCCGTGAATCGCGCCAGTACTGAAAAGGTGTCGAGGAATTGATCGACTAAGTCCGCATCAGGTATTGACCCCATTCCCAGGAGTGGACCGAGAACGGCGATGCTGGCGTCATTCACCTCTTTTATCCGTGCACCGCCAGGCTGAATGTCGATAAGCCTCAGCTGTTCGATCTGCGATAGCGCTTCGCGAACCGCGCCTCGGCTCGCGCCAAAGCGCGCTGCAAGGTCTCTTTCGGAGGGTAAGCGCTCGCCTGGTCGAAACTGACCACGGAGAATTTCATCGCGCACGACGCTCGCAATTTCATGACTGCGAGTCATCAAGGGCGGAACTTTTATCTGGCTAATCGAATTCATAGAGCTCATTACGCGAGTCGGTTCTGCTTTAGACCACTTTGGTCGTACCAATCTGGTCCCGCCAATCTGCCCTTCAGCCAATTTTTGCGGCGATGACAGTTAATCAGGCCGGAGAAATTGGTCTAGCCGATTTGGTCCTACCAAATAGGCGCGTACTATAACGCAAAAGCGGGGGGACTCAAGCCGAACTACGTGGGGAGACGAGAAAAGTGCTGCAAAGTAACAATCTATAACAAATGCCTGCGTGCGGGCGGCGAGTAGCGATCGTTAAACGTCATCTAAATCAATAGACGGCTTCAGAAAATTGATATAATACGGCTTCCAAAAACAACAAGATGCCCTCAGTGCCCAGCTGCTGCAGTGTCATATCGAGAAACTAATGACTTCACTCAACGCTATATTCGAAAGGATTACTTTTAACCGCCGCTTTGCCACTGCGCTGCTTATTCTGAGCCTCAGCGTCCTGGCCAGCTGCGCAAGCTCACCGTCACAGGTGGTCTGGCTAGACGTCAGAACCGATGCGGAATACGCCGAAGACCATATTGCGGGCTCAGCGCATATTCCCCATGAGGAGATCGCCCTGCGCATTGCGGATCTGGGATTGGAGAAAGATGCGGAGATAAAGGTCTATTGTAGAAGCGGCAAGCGGGCAGGTATCGCACTGGCTACCCTGCAAGAGCTCGGTTATACCAATGCGACAAATGTCGGCGGCATCAGCGATGCGCGTGGGTTAAAAGACTAGCCCACCAGCGACGCGAGTATTCGGCGCTCGCCCTCGAAGGGGCGACGCCCGTGCATGACTAAAAAGTTATCGACTAGTGCAACGTCGCCGGCCTGCCACGGAATGTCGAAACTTAATTCGTCGGCAAGCGCAATCGCCACGGCCATGTCGGCAGGATCAATCGCGCTACCATCCCCAAAGCAAATCGATTTCTCAGCGCTGTTCCGCGCGTCCTTCCACCCCCTGAAGGCAGCGATTAGCTGGTTGAAAAACACCTTGCGGCCATCCTCCAGCGCGCGCACGGCTGGCAGGCACGGCGTGGTCACTCGCAGGCTTTGGCCATCTTCTTGCCATTGCCAGCTATAGCCGAGCGCCCTGAGTTTCTCTTCGGCCGCAGCCGCATCTGCAACCGATAGCGTACTGCGCCAACTTCGTCCCTGCCCGGAGGCAAGATCGTCTTCGTAGGGCATGGTGTTCGAATAACGGACGCCCAACCGCTCGCAGGCGGCGACAAAGTCTGGCCGGGTCTCGGAAAGCTTCGCCAACAGAACGTCGGAGCGGCAGAGCGGCGTCGCACCTCCAGTCATCTGGGCGTGCTCACAGAAGAAAAAGAGTTTCGATGGATACACCGGCGTCTGCGCCATTTCATGGTGCAAGAAAATACTGACGGACGGGGGCGCCTCATTGGCCGTGAACACGCGCTCGGTACGGTTGCGACGAACTGCGTTGGAGAGTGATTCTTGGTAGGTAAAATTGGGCAACTCAAACGCACCGATTAAGTCATCGAACTCAAGGTCGGTTTGGATGCCGAACCCGCGAAACAGCAGCGCACCATGCTGGGCAAGCGCCTGACTGAGTGATTCACGGTTCTCAGCGATCCAGCGTTTCGCCGACGCGACCGTCTCTATTGTTTGATTCGCCGAATGCGACGGGTCAGCGGTCGATGCCTCAAGCGCGCCATAGATGAGCGGGAACACACCGCCTGCGCTGTCGTAGTTCTGCTGCCCCTCGAGAGTTATCTGTCTAACCTGCATCACGCTATTCCTGTTAGTCCGTAGCTTTTGAGTCCCATGACTTAATCATAGATGGCATGAAAAGTACCGAACGCCGCTTCACAGAAAACGCCGGGGTCGTTAAAGCGGCGATTCTGATTTAGCGCGCTAATCGCAAGCATCTCCTCATCAGTGAGAGAGAAGCCCGCCAGTGCCAGATTTTCTCGCAGGCGCTGAGGCTTACTCGTCTTAGGAATTACCGCCGTGCCGCGCTGAATACCCCATCGAAGGACAACCTGCGCAGGCGTCGCGCCCGTCCGCGCGGCGGCCGCACGCACAACCGGCTGTGTGAGGACACTCTCCGCCGGTGTCGCCATGTCGAGTGAAACATAAGACAACGCGCCGAGAGGCGAAAACGCCGTCACGGCAATCCCGTAGTCTTTGGCCGTTCGCAGCAGCGCTTCCTGTGTCAGATAGGGGTGCGATTCGATCTGTAACATTGCTGGCTTAATGCGCGCATAGCTCATCAGATCGTGGAGAAGTGCGGTCGAGTAGTTACAGACGCCTATTTGCCTTGCGAGGCCTCTTTCTACCAAGCCCTCCATTGCTTGCCAAGTGACGTGCAGTGGCACCGCATCGCGCTGCATTCCTGCGGCAGCCGAGCCGGCTTCGGCATGAGGATCAAAAACCCATTCGGGTGGATAGCGGTCATCAAAGTCCACATACTTTAACGCGATGGGAAAGTGAACGAGATAGAGATCGAAATAATCGATACCCAAGTCTGTCAACGATCGCTTGCTCGCAGCTTCTACGTGTTCGGGGCGGTGGAATGAGTTCCAAAGCTTCGAGGTAATCCACAGCTCTTCACGCGTACATAATCCCGCAGCAAGCGCTCTTGCAATTCCCTCGCCCACCTCGCGTTCGTTGCCGTAATCGGCAGCGCTGTCGAGATGTCGATAGCCCGCTTCGATAGCTTCATATACTGCCTCGGCGGTCGCCTCGCGCTCAATCTTCCAGAGTCCGAGCCCAACTGCGGGCATAACTTTGCCATCGACTGCGAGCGCTATAGTTTCACTTGTGCTCATTCATTCTCTCACTTGTCATCTCGCTTAATTAAATCCCTTGGCACGCGCTGCCTAGTTGGCAGTGAAGCTGTCGCCAAGCACTGAGGCAAGGCCATTTGCCTCGATATAAGCCGCAAGCTCAATCGCCTTGCCGGTTTTACTCGATTCCTGCGCTGCACTGGCAACGAGCATTGACCACAGGCCTTGCATTGGCGTCGCGGCGCCGCCCTCATTGCGCGCCTTGCCTTCGAGGCGATCAAGAAACGCCGCATGCTCAAAATAAGTCGCCCCGTGGTGGCCGCTCTTCTCGATAACCGACGCATACCCGAGCGCACTCTCTCGCGATGCACCAAACTCACCCAACTCAAGCTTCAGGCTAGTTGTCGCTTCCTGCCTGTGATGCACATCGAAGCTCTCGGTAGCGATCAGGCGTCCCCGAGTACCGACTACACACAGCTGTTCAGTAAAATCAGGACTGCACATATTGAGCGTAAAATTTGCACGACAGCCGTTATCGTAGTCGATGACAACAAACGCATTGTCATCGATATCGCTTTTGCGCCCGTCTCGCGTCAAGGCATCAAAAACGCCCGACTGCCCCGCACTCGCATAAACTCGCGTCGGCAACGCGCCCGCAAATAGATTGATCAGATCGAAATAGTGACAGCATTTTTCTACTAACGTCCCGCCGCTTAGATCGTTAAACTTATTCCACTGTTCAACCTTATCGAGAAATGGGGGACGGTATTCACTCATGCTAATCATTTTGATCGCGCCCAAACTCCTGCGCTCGAGCGTTTCGTGAAGCGATTCGACGTACTGCGCCTTGTAGCGATACTGCAACCCAATCTGAATAAAACTTTGATAATCACGCGCTAAGGCGACAGTAGCAGCGGCGTCACTCAGCGTCGTTGCCATGGGCTTTTCAAGAAAAATTGCTTTTCCCGATGCCATCGCTACCTTTAACACGTCGAAATGCGTGTAATTAGGCGTACAGATCATTAGCGCATCGACGGCAGAATCGTTGCAGGCACTTTCAAGGCTTGTGTACACGATTGGCGCCGGTTGCCGCTGCCCTTCGGGGAGACTCGCCTCTTGCGCTGCGTAATTAGCAAGCGCTATGTCGATACTGCGCTGCTCGCTGTCGAAAATCCCATGCACGGCAGCACGCCCTAGAAGCCGTGCTACGCGCATGTGTTCCTGACCTATCGTCCCAGCACCGATTATCGCGAGACGATGAGCCGGTGGGGCGACTGCATAAAGATATTTATCAGTCTCCGGAATATGCTGCTGTCCCGCGGCGGCCTCAAAGAAGCGCAATCTCGGCTTTATCGTCTCAATACTCATAACATCCCTACTGGCATTCTTACTACCTACTGGAATTCTTACCAAGAGTGGCTAAGCAGACCGAAGACCGCGCCACCACACCGCCACATTCAGCGCTAACACTACACCTAAAATCGATCCATACGCTGCGCTACCCGCACCCACTAGCCCAAGCGGCGAGAAGGTAATGTAAAGCACAACGACACAGGAAAAGAGAGTCACCGCACAGGGGGCTGCCAGTGACCACGGACTCATGTCGACACGACTGACGGTTGTGTATGTCCACAGTTCGGCGCGCGGGAGCCAGTGTCCGACCGCGAGCATGATACCGATTTCGATGAAAAACAGAATAGCGTAGAGATGCAGAAAATGAATCGCCACCTGCTCCTTAAACACAAACTGCAGTAAGCCGTAAGCAACAAGGTGGAAGCCAATAACCAGCTTCGGACCGAGTGCCGGCACATGACGCGTGAATAGTCCCACGATGACGATCGCGATTATTGGTATGTTGTAGAAACCAGTAAAAATACGAATAATCTGCCAGAGGCCATCGGGGGCGAATTGCAACAGAGGCGCCACCACAAACGAGAAGAGTGCAATTGCTACGCTCGCCCACTTAGCGACGCGCACGAGCTGCGCATCCGTCACCTTCTCGCCGTGATTCAACCGCTCCTTGAATGGTGCATATACATCCAGACAAAAGAGGGTCGCCGCGCTATTGAGAAGCGAATTAAAGGAACTAAACACCGCCCCTAGCAATACGGCCAAGAAAAAGCCGCTCGCATAAACCGGCAGCACATCTCGAATGAGGGCGGGATAGGCGAGGTCGATCGACGCGAGCTCGGGTCCGTAGAGATGGTAGGCAATAACGCCCGGCAGCATCATCAAAAAGGGGACAAGAACCTTAAAAAATCCAGAGAAAAGCACACCTTTCTGCCCCTCGGCTAAACTGCGTGCACCGAGAGTTCGCTGGATGACATATTGATTGGTACACCAATAAAAGAGGTTGGCGAAAATCATACCGGTGAACAGCGTGGCGAAGGGGGTTGGATCACTCGCCGAGCCTATGGCGTTGAGCTTATGCGTGTCGGTTGTGGTGACCACCGCAAGCCCCGCAATGATGCTGCCGTCGCCGAGCGCAGCGAGCCCGAGCAGCGGTACCGCGATGCCAATGATGAGCAGCCCAATACCGTTGAGCGTGTCGGACACGGCGACCGCTCGCAGCCCGCCAAAGACAGCATAAATTGCCCCGATACTCCCAATCGCAATAATCGTTAGCGCCAGGGCCGGGGAATAGGCAAGTCCCGTAATAGTCGGAATATCAAAAAGCTGCAGGACGGCGATCGAGCCTGAATAGAGCACGGAGGGAATGGTGACAAACCCATAGCCAACCATAAACAGCACTACCGACGCGCGGCGCACGTCGCTATCGAATCGATCATTGAGAAATTCAGGCAGGGTGGAAAACGCGCCCGCAAGGTAGCGGGGCAAAAACAAGAACGCCATCGCAATGGTGGAAATCGCGGCAGTCACCTCCCATCCCATGCTGCTGAGATTGAAGCCATACGCAGAACCATTGAGACCGATCAGCTGCTCCGCCGACAAGTTGGTCAGCAGCATTGATCCCGCGATGAAGACCGCGCTAAGCCCCCTGCCCGCGAGAAAATACCCCTCCCGAGTCGCGACTTCGCCGCGGGTCTTTCGATACGCTATCCATGCCACAAGCGCCATGAAAAACAGGCAGCTCGTCAGAGTCAGCATTAATTCTTGATTGGTCATACGCGCATCTTCTTATCTTTCTTTTCTTTCTTAGATTTCTTAGTCTTTTTGCAGCTTTCCAAGCCTTCGCTGACGCTATTGTTAGAGGAGTCTATCAGGACTCGCGCCACGATTGACATTTTTGCCGATTCCGATAGTGTTCATAAGCTGTTCTAGATATAAAAGCCCTATTTAAAATCCTATTTTCATGCCCTATCCAACAGGATCATTCCAAATGCTGAAGAGCCGCTCACCTGCGCCCCCTGCCGTGCCCCGCTTAGCTCGCCAGAGAGCACGTGCAAGTCTGTCAGCCTTTACCTCATGCCTCGCGCTGCTGTCACTTGCAGCTGCTAACGCACAGACTGCGGACGAAATAGCACGCAACTCGGGCGCATCGGACTACGCGCTTCTCTGCGCCGGCTGCCACGACGGCGCACTCTTAGAGGCGCCCCGGCGAAGCGCACTGGCGATGTTTTCACCTGAACATATCGTTGAGTCTCTCGAGTCGGGGATTATGGCGACCCAAGGTATGCCACTTACGCGCGCGAAAAAACGCGATGTCGCCTTCTTCCTCACGGGCAAGCGGTTTGATGAGAACGCAACCGAGCGAGTTTCCTTCGACTGCTCCGCATCAAGGGCAGGCGGCGCCACCCTTGACCAGCCACCGCTGTGGAATGGTTGGGGTGCAGGGGTCAATAATTCACGGCATCAATTCAACGAAACCCTGTTAACACCTGACAATGTCGGCGAACTCAGCCTCGCCTGGGCCTTTGCCTTCCCGGGTGCAACGCGCGCCCGATCACAGCCGCTCGTGACACCAGAGGCGGTGTTTGTGGGCAGTCAAGAAGGCGTTGTGTATGCGCTGGACGCGAGTAACGGCTGCCCAATTTGGACCTACAATGCCGAGGCCGAAGTGCGCAGCGCCGTCATTCTGGATCTCGACGCACAGGGCAAACCGGAAACGCTCCTGTTTGGCGACTTCGCTGCTAATGCACACGCTATCGATGCGCAAACCGGCGAGCTCCGCTGGAAAACCTCGGTGCATGAGCACAGGCTCGCAACAATCACTGGGGCCACCGCAGTGGCGGACGGGATTCTCGTCGTCCCCGTCTCGTCTCTCGAAATCATCGCAGCCTCACGTAACGAATACAGCTGCTGCAGCTTCCGCGGCGCGGTGGTTGGCCTGAGCATCGCGACCGGCGAAATTCTCTGGACCCACTACACCACTCCCCCGCCGCAGCCAACGAGCAAAAACCGCGCGGGAACTCAGATGCAGGGGCCCTCGGGCGCTCCGGTTTGGTCAGGCATCACAATTGATACTAAACGCAGCCTCGTGTACGCGACGACTGGCGAGAACTATTCCTCGCCCGCAACCAACACTAGCGACGCCGTCATCGCGATAGATCTTCATTCGGGCGAAAGGCGCTGGGTTAAGCAAGTCACGACAAACGATGCTTGGAATGGCGCCTGCTCGACGGGCGGGTTTAATTGCCCGGAGGAGAAGGGCCCTGATTTCGATTTCGGCGCAGCTGCGCTGCTAATCGAAAGTAAATTGGGCCGAGACCTACTCGTCGTGGGGCAGAAATCAGGCATGGTCTACGCGCTAGATCCTGACGCTGACGGCGCGCTTGTCTGGGAGACCCGCGCCGGCAGCGGCGGCACCATGGGCGGTATTCATTACGGCATGAGCAGCGACGGCGAAGGACTGTTCGTCGGCGTCTCTGACCTGCCCACCAACAATCCATATAACGTAGGCAAAGGCCAGCCCGGCATTCACCGGCTGAACCTTGCTAGCGGCGCTATCGAGTGGCGAAACCTACTGCCAAATGTTTGCCCCCAGACGAAATTCCTCTGTTTCCAAGGCATTTCAGCAGCCGTCAGCAGTTCACCTGGGCTTGTCTTTGCTGGCGGGCTCGACGGCATGCTGCGCGCGTTCAATGCAGAGACTGGCGCAATCTTATGGGAGACCAACACGGTGCAAGAATATGGCGACGTTAACGGCGTTCGCGGCTTCGGCGGTGCAATCGAAGCAGACGGTCCGGTGATTGCTGGCGGCTCCGTATTTGTCACCTCGGGATATGAAAAATGGGGCGAGCAGCCGGGTAACATGCTACTCGTTTATTCAATTAAACAATAAAACAATAAGAGAAGCGTTCGATGTTAGATGCACCGATTACACACTTAAAGAACATCCGCTTTCCGCTCGCATTCGCAGCAGGTTTCGCGCTAACAGTTCAGGCCGGCAGCGGCCTCGCCTATGAAATCGACCCTGATTCGACCATTGCAGATTCGCCAACCACGCTACTCGGCATCAATCATATTGCATTATCGGTACGCGACCTCGACGCCGCCGTTGCCTTTTATCAAGGCGTCACTGGGTATGAAGTTATCCGCCGCGAGACCGTAAGCGGCCCCGAGGCCGACAGACTCTTCGGCATGCCCGATATTCGCTACGAAACCGTGGTGCTCGAAGCGCCGAATATGCTGTTCGAGTTAAATGCGTTCATCCATAACGCAGATAAACCACTGACTCGCATGCCAGCTCAGGGGCCGGGCATGACCCATACCTGTTTTCAGTCGCCGTCAAACGATTCGGCCTTTGAACGATTCAAAGCGGCCGGTGCAGACATACTCTCGACCGGAGGCGAACCAATCGATCTCGGCGGCTATGGCGTCACCTATGCCTACGCCTACGATGCAGAAGGCAACATGATTGAACTCGAACAGCTAGACCCAGGACCACTGCACGCAGGCGCCTACAACGAGCGCTGGGCAGAAAAAGGGTATAACTCGTGGATGACGCAGGTTGCCCTCGTCACCCATGACATCGTCGCGCTGACCGATTTCTATGAAAAGATCCTCGCTTTTGCGCCCTACCGCGATGGCGATTACGTCAACAACGAGCGCATGGGCGAGATAACGGGCATCGAAAATTTGTCGCTACTGGCCTCTTGGTTTCGCATGAACGAGCGCTCCAAAACGATCGAACTCTGGCAATATCGAAATCCAGTGACCGAGCAATATCACGGCAAACGCGGGGTAACGGACTTTGGGTACAGCTTCTCGATCGAGGCTGGGGATATCCATGCCGAGGTGGCGCGCATGACCGACCTCGGTGTGGAATTTGTGAGCGAACCGGTAAAGCTGGGCGATTTCTGGCAGGCGTACGCACATGATATTGACGGCAACGTGTTCTCACTCCGGCAGGCAATAGACGCCGATTCGCCGTATTCGATTCCGCAGCTTGAACTTTGAACAGCTTGAGAGTTGAAAAAAGTGAACACAGCGGCTTTTATTCAGCCGCTAAAGGTAACCACGCCTAGCGACTAGTCAATCCGAGGGGTTTATGAACGCAGCCATGAATAACAATGTTACTGAAATCAACCGCGCGAGCAGCCGCGGGCTGACAGGCGCTGCAGCGCTTTGCCTTATCGCGCTTTTTATTTTATCGCCTCTCGCGGCAGCGCAGGATATCCGGGATGAAGTGGAACATGTTTACGCCGAAAACGACGGCACAAAAATCCACTACGCGAAGATGGGTACGGGACCTCTCATCGTTTTCATCCATGGGTTTCCCGATTTTTGGTATTCCTGGCGCCATCAAATGCAAGGGCTGTCGTCTGACTACACCGTTGCTGCGATGGACACTCGCGGCTACAACCTCAGCGATAAACCGTCTGGGGTCGAGAACTACGACATGCAGATACTTATCGAGGATGTTGCCTCTGTCGTCCGCAACGAAGGTCAAGAAAGCGCGATTATCGTCGGCCACGATTGGGGCGGCGGTATTGCTTGGAGCTTTGCCGCTTGGCGTCCAGAAATGACCAGCCATCTGGTTATTATGAACCTTCCCCATCTCAAAGGATTCGCCCGCGAACTTGCGAAAATGGAGGAGCAGCATAAGAACTCAACCTATGCGCGCAATTTCCAGCGGCCAAACAGCCACGAATCGATTTCGGCCCAAGGCCTTGCCATGGCGCTTTCGCGGGGCGATGAGGGTTTACAGCCGATCTACCTCGAAGCCTTCGAGCGGTCTAGCGCGGACGCGATGATGAACTACTACCGCGCTAATTTTCCACGCGAGCCCTACACATCCGGCGCCTTTGTTGATTTACCCCGAATTCAGATGCCGGTGCTGCAATTTCATGGCATGAACGACACGGCCCTGCTACCAGACTCGTTAAACGATACATGGGACGAGCTCGACCAAGACTGGACTCTGGTGACTGTGCCGGAAGCCGGTCATTGGCCTCACCATGACAAGCCTGACATCGTGACCAACATGATGCGCGCGTGGCTGGCTCTGCACGCAGAATAAGAGAGGGAAAAGGCGGTGCTCGGGAGTGTCGTCTTTAGTTTGGCTTGTCGATAATCGCCTGTAGGTAGGCGACCGCTTCCGAAACCGGACGGCCCTCAACGTCGACCATTTTGTTGGCTTCGCGCATCGCCTCATCACTAATCGCACCTAGCACCGGGGCCAGCGCCGCGGCGAAGCGCGGGTTCTGCGCGGCCGCGCTCGAAGCCAATAGCATCGCATCGTATGAAAGAAGCGCCTGCCGTGGATCTTCTAGCAGCACTAGGTCGTAGGCGGCGACTCTGCCGTCCGTTGAATAGGCGCTAATGACGTCCACCTGTCCTGCCTCAACGGCGGTATACATCAGCGCCGCGTCGAAGGTGAGTTCCTGCGCAAAATCGAGATTGTAGAGGCTCTGCAATCGCTTCCACTCCGAGCGCCCGAAAAACTCGAGGTCGCCGCCCGCACTGAGTATGCCTGCCAATGGCGCGAGATCTTGCACGCTTACAATACCCAGCTCCTCGGCACGTTCCCTGCGCATCGCAAGAGCGTAGCGATTCTGGAACCCTGCGAGACCCACCGGATTCAATCCGCGTTCGCGCACAAAGGCTTGGGTAATGTCGGTTATTTCAGCTCGCCCAGGATTCCCCTCACGGCGCATGTAGCTGCCCCAGATCGTGCCGGAGTACTCGACATAGAGATCGACCGTCCCCGCACCGATTGCATCGAAAATAACATCCGAGCCCATGCCGATATTTTGCTCGACGAGAAAGCCTGCGGCCGCCAATCGATCTGCCAAAACGCTCGCCAGAATATACTGCTCGGTAAACGGCTTGCCGCCGACAATGAAGTCAGGCTCAGGGGCAGGCTTTAAGGTCACCACTAATGCCAAAGCGAAGGCTAAGGAAAGACTCGCTGCTAGCGCTATTGCCCGCCGCAACTCACGCAGACCGACGCCAATCGCACGACGTTCGGCAATCCATTGTAGGCTGCCGATAAGCGTGTCGAGTAATATCGCGAGTGCCGCGGCGGCAAGGCTTCCCACGATTACGGCGGTGAGGTTTCGTGTCTGAATACCGATGAAAATGTAGTTACCAAAACTACTGGCGCCTACCAATGTAGACAGCGTCGCCATGCCGACGGTCCACACCGCAGCAGTGCGGATTCCAGCAACGATAACCGGCAGCGCGAGCGGTAGCTCAACCTTCCATAACCGCTGCCTTGGGGAAAGACCAATTCCGCGCGCGGCTTCGACTACCTCAGCGGGCACGCCTTCTAGACCGCTCACCGTGTTGCGCATGATTGGTAACATCGAATAGAGGGTGAGGGCGATAAATGCCGGCAAAAAGCCAATCTGGCCGCCCAACATTGCGACGACGAGCGCGAGGATCGCGAGGCCGGGTACGGTCTGAATAAGGCTGACCGTCGCGAGAAGAGGATGACGAATACGCGGTGATCGCGATGCGACAACTCCGAGAGGCACACTCACCGCAATGCCCGCGCCGAGGGCGGCGAAGGTCAATGCGAGATGCCCCTGTAGGTATTCCGGCAAGAGCAGAAGCTGTTCGCGTAACACGGGATTCATGCTGTCACTCCGCCGCTCGCATCAGGCGGTCGAGTCGCTCCGCACGGCGGCGCGGCATCTCCATTAGCTGAGTAACATAGTCATGAGCAGGGCGATTAAGCAACTCACTGGCTGTGCCTACCTGGATAAGCCGGCCACCCTGCATCACTGCGATGCGATCAGCCATCAGCATCGCCTCGGTCATGTCATGGGTAACGAGAACAACGGTCAGGTCGAGCTCTTGCTGAATACGCCGAAATTCCTCTTGCAGCCCCGCCCGCGTGATCGGATCGAGAGCGCCGAAAGGCTCGTCCATGAGGAGCACATCGGGGCGCGCCGCGAGCGCGCGTGCGACGCCGATGCGTTGCTGCTGCCCACCGGACAACTCTGAAGGAATTCGTAAGGCATAGTCCTCGTAGGGCAGACCGACGAGATCGCAGACTTCCCTGCTTCGTGCCTCGATTTCCTCCTTTGACCAGCCGAGCAGCTCGGGCACAGCGGCGACATTGCGCGCCACATTATGGTGAGGGAAAAGGCCTGCACCCTGAAAAACATAGCCGATATTCCGACGCAGCTCCTGCAGGTTTTGCTCCAACACATCGCGGCCCGCGACCAGTACTTGTCCGCCGGTTGGCTCTTCGAGGCGATTAATCATCTTAAGCGTCGTCGTCTTGCCGCTGCCTGACTCTCCAATTAAGGCAAGCAGCTCTCCCCGCGCAATTGTGAGACAGGTATCGGCGACAGCATAGCTCGCACCGCCGTCGAAACTTTTCTGTATGTGTCTAAGTTCGATCATTAGGCGAGCGAGTCTAGCAAGGGGATATATCCCTGCCAACTCAAGATCAGTCGAGCATTGGGACGCGCACGCGCATACACAGGTCGCGGAGCCTCTGAGTGCGGCCCTCCGCTATTGCTGGCCTGAACTGAAAATCTTTCATCGCGCGATTCACCGCGCGGCGCAGCCCTGCGTCCTCAGCACCGGCTTCGTCGATTTTCACTCCCGTCGCCTTTCCCCTACGAGACACATCAAAGCGGACGGTTATTTCGGCATGCGGTAATTCTATGTTCCACGCAGACGACTCCACATTCGGCGCGGCAAGCGTTGCCAGCCTGTCACTAAGTGCGGTGAAGGTAGGAAGGCATTCACCGTCTGGGTTGTCCGCTTTTAGCTCCTCGAATGTGAGTCGCAGCTGTGTTGCTGGAATAAGTGCTGGACGCGCGAAGTAGCCGTCAATCTCGTCTGCGGTGAGCCCTGATGCGAGCAGCAGTTCACGTGCTTCGCGATACTCACGAATACCCGAGCCGCGGTTCTGCAATAGTTGGTAATCTCCCCGGTAGATTTTGCTCGCGGCGAGTGCCTGCCGCGTCAGAGCGACCTCGTCATTGCTCGCCCCCGCCGCGAGCTGGCGCTCGAGAAACTCGGTTAATCTCGTATCCATCGCCCTAACCCCGAAATATCCGTCGCGCAGATAGCCTACACCTATCGGGTCGCCTCGCTCTAAGATGGGAACCCTGCTCATTGGCCCAGTTACAGACCGCGCAGAAAAGCCCGGCGAACTCAGTTTATTGAGCGCACCGCCCTCGCGTCGCACTAGGTGATCGATGGTGTCATAGGAAAAACCGCTCTGCGCATTAAGCAGTTGCACAAGCGCGTACTCGTTATAAGACTGGCGGTACATTAGCGGGAGCCATTGAGTAAGTAGAAGATACTCTGAAGACGGATCGCCATTACCTTGGAGCGATTTGAGTCGATCGACTACCTCCTCTGACAGATCGTATAGTCGGTCATCTATTTCTCGTGCATCGAAAAAACTGCCAATCGCCTCCCGTGTGGGAGTCAGGGCTACCTGTTGCACTAGCCAGCCCGACTGGAGGGCGAGCGCGTTGGCGAGCATCATGCGCGCAGAATTATCCTCGGGGCCAAGCACATCGCCCTCCTCTGCCGAGCGCAGATCGTCGAAGGATCCGATGTAAATTTGGCTTCTAAGGTCTAGGTAATCTGCCACCTGTTGCCAATCGGATCTTGCAATCTCGGTTCGCACAAGCGCATCAACTAAGGGCAGCAGACGTGGATCCTCGAAGCCGAACGTGTTCCGCGTGATCTGTAATTGGCGTCTTAGCATGGTTGCCGCGGCTTCAAAATCCCCTTGCTCAAACTGAAGCTGCGCCAATCCCGCCAGAGGTTCGAGCAGACGCCTATCGAAGGGGCCAAATTCGGATTCGAGCGCCTCGATCTGACCAACGTAGAGCGACACATCGCTTTCAGCCGCATTCTGCGCTACGGCAGAAGAATTACAAAAAAGCGCAGCCAAAAGAAAGAAAACTCGCCGCATGTTAAACGAGACCAAGCGTCTCGTTCTAGACAAGAATGTGGGTTCAACACTGCAGAGATCTATCCTCATGGCGTCGCCCTAAGAGTGGGAATGAAAGAGCGGGATTACACAAAAAGCCCCCTCGTAGTATGCTAAATTCTCAGTAAGAGATCATCGATTGAGACAATGGTCTCTCTATCGAGCCACAACAAAGGCTGACCCTATTTCCATGGTTATAGCTCTAGCAATTAATAGCACTCTCGTCGCGGTCGCCGTAGTAATCCACTATGAGATGCTCCGCCTGCTTTCTATTGTGATTCCTAGGCTGCAAATCAGACATCGCCTCCGTGTTCTAATCGGTGTCTTTGGCACTATCTGCGCGCACATTATTGAGGTCTGTCTGTTTGGCCTCGCTTTTTACCTTATGGTGAGACACGGTGGCTTCGGTAACTTAGTAGGTAGTTTCGATGGTAGTCTCGTCGACAGTATCTACTTCTCATTCACCAACTACACGACGGTTGGTTATGGCGATATAGCTCCGCAAGGGAGTCTTCGCTTTCTCGCGGGAGTCGAGGCCATTACCGGCCTATCCCTGATCACTTGGTCTGCCTCCTTCATGTTTATGGAGATGACCCAGTTCTGGGACGAAGGTTAGGCTCAGTTCTTAACCGCCGCGTCAGCATCTGCTCTCCGCGCACCGGCGAGGATGCCCGGGAGTCCGTAATTGCCCTCATGGCAAGCATACTCGTAGAGCTTGTTCTCCGACGCATTCAGGCTCATTTCGCCGCGCCAGTCTTCTGTGTAATAAATGGGATCGGAGACCTCGAACGTATAGAGAATCTGATCATCCGAATAGCGACTGAACCGCTCGATAATTTTCCCCTCGGCGGATAAAGGCGCAGCATTGCGTGGCGCCTGCTGAGGATGCAAGTTGACAGTTTCGACAACGAGCGTGTCGCCTTCCCAATGTCCTATGGAATCGCCGAGCCAGCGCTGGTGCTCAGTGGGTCTATGCTTGTCATTAAGCGGGATAATGCGCGCATCATTGACCATTTCAACGAGAATCATCACATAATCATCGGTCTGCACTATTTGGTACATGTTATTGTAGAGAACATTGTTCATCGGCGGGCCACCGGTGCTGCCAAAGCCGATAATGCAGCGCTCCCCTAATGCGCGCCCCTCAGGACCGTCATTGCCTGAAAATTTCGCCCGATTCGCTCGCCGCAGCTCATTGCCCGCGTCCGAAAAAGGTATTCGCCCATCGGCGGGCTCTACTATCCACGAAGTGCGCGCTTCGCCTTTGACAATACCGAAACGCGTGCCTGGATCGACCCAAAACGCGTTATAGCCACGTCCTTTGCCCAAGTCCGAGCCGTCGAGTAATTCGCCTTGCACCAAACCATCGTCTGTTGCCTGTCTTACATTTTGGTGATGGTTACGCGTGAAATCTTCTATCTCGCTCGCCGGTATAATCAAGCTTTCATAGTCGGAACTGCGCTGCAGCTGCGTCAGCGAAGCATTTGTCCAATATCCCTGCAGGTCAGGCCTTCCCGATTGAGTACGTGGCGGTTCGTAGTCCTGAGCAATAGCCACTGCGGACCAGAGGAACCCTGCGCAAAGCAGGGCAACGGCCGCAGGGTGTGACTGACGCGAAGAAGCGGGAGAGAATCGGGGCTTTGTTGTTGTCATAGTGAGCTCTCTTTTTTGTTTCTTTTGCCGACCAGGCTAACGCCTATGATCTCTGTAACTTAAGCCTCGAAACTAAACCAACCTGCGCAATTAGGCAACATCCGCAATCTTGCCCACGATCAATAAATTATTTCTGCAAGAGTGCACAGTATTACTTCACTACTCTCGGAGGTGCTCCTATGAAAAACCTAGACTCACTCGACCAAAAAATCCGTGCAACGCTCGCAGAACACGATTCAAAGTTGAAGAAAGAGATAGAAGTGATAGATCGCGGCGAAGGCTATTTTGATCTCCTCAAGGCGAGCTTTCACGGACGCCAAGCTTGGGTCACTTACTATTTATACATACTTGGGCTTGCCACTCTTGCACTCTTCATCTACTGCCTGACAGGTTATCTCGCCTCTGAAAGCGTCGACTCGTCTCTCAATTCATCTCTCAATTCATCTCTCGATTGGGCTCTTGGATTAATCGCCTGCATGTTTGTCTTCACCTTGATAAAGATAATTGCATTCGAGCAACTGCTAAAATTCGAAATGCTCCGCGAATTGAAGCGCATTGAATTCAGACTCATGCTAGAAAATAAAAACACGGGGGATGCGTAGTACGCGGGAAAGGCAGCGAAAAAATCACTAACTAATAGGCAGCTGGTTTATTGGCGCGCCGGAAATGCTAGAATCCTCTCGTTCACTCCCTAGCAGAGTACCCACGAGTCGATGGCCATAAAAACAACTCTCAATAGCGTTCCCGTTATAAACCTTATGCCAAGCCCGCAACCTGCCGGTGACGGTGTTGATGACAAATGCGGACGCTGTACTCGTTCGATTTGCTGCAACTCGATTAACCAGAAGATTCCTACGCCGCGTAGCAAAAGTGATTTCGATCATTTGCTCTGGCAGGTTGCGCATGAGGGTATTAACTTATTCAAAGACTCAGACGGTTGGTTCTTACACATCGAATCGCGCTGCGCGCATCTGCAGCCCAGTGGATTTTGTGGGATCTATGAAAAAAGACCTGAGGTGTGCCGAGACTATAGCAACGACTTCTGCGAGCTCGATGAATCCATCCCCGAGGGCAGTGAAGTATTCTTTAGCACCTACGAACAGCTCGAAGCGTATTGCCGTGCACGATTCAAACAGTGGGATAACCGCCCCACTCAATAATCGTTTGCTGACGGCATCTTTTCAGAATGCGTTACCACAGCAGGAGGAAATCATCGTCGCCGATCGCCGCCGCGGCGGGGAAACTGAAATTGGGAATCGTGATCTGCGCGTCGAGAGTCCAATCCATTTTTGCGCCATTCTCATCTGTGAGCTGCGCACGAAGTTCGCCTCCCTTACTATGACTGATCGCCTCACCCCACGCGGTTAGCACGGCACCGCTGGCTGCGACGGCAATGCTCGGATTTTTTTGCCTGGTCTGTGTCTCCGGCTCTTGGACAGCCTCCGCAGCGCCACCGCTTTTTAGTTGCACAACCCTCGCTGCCGTCTCGAACACTGCCCAGAGCTCCCCATTTTTGTCGACTGCGAGGTCATTGGTGCTAAGCGGGCACGAACTTATCTCCCATTCTTGCAAAGGCTGCAACGGGGAATAGTCTCCGCGGAGGGCCGTGTTCGCCTTTGCAAGGCTTGGGGACTCGGCATAAAGCGTCAACCATTGCATGTGGCGCCCCACACCGCCTATCGCAGAGCGATAGGCGATTGAGAGTCTCCCTCGAGGATCGAATTCGGTTGCCAGTGAACAGCAAGCACAGGCGCCGAGGTCTGTATCGCCGACGCGCTGTTCAGGACCGAAGCTTGCGCCACTGTCATCCGAAAAACGCGCATAGACAGTTCGTTCTTGCTCAGCGCTCAACGCACCGGCGCCCCAAACTACCGCTACCTGATTGCCCTCGGCTGCAACGTCTGCTGCAGCGTCAACGCCTTCGATATAATTGGAGACGAGCGAGCGCTGTACCTCAAACTGTGATCGTTCAGCATCAGAGCGGGAATAGTAATAGCTATCTTCCCGCGGCAAATACCAGATTACGTGAGCGCGCCCGTCTCCACCAATCGCCATAGAGGCCCGCGCAATGGCGAAAGTTTGAAGATCAAATGCGCTGCTAGACACTTTAATAGGAAGGCCAAACCGACGTTCCTCGCGTAGATACTCACGGTAGTAAAGATTACCCTCACGCGCACTGGGTGCGCTGAGCCTTTTCTTGAAATAGAGAAGATGCACACTGCCGTCGGTAGCGGTGACCAATCGCGGTTGCAATCCTGCGTCAGGCGTTGGCATAACCAAAACCTCTCCGGCCGCAGGTGCGGCGATAAATAACAGGAGTAGCGCCAGCGAGACAAAGTTCAATAGCCGAGAGACGGACTGGCTTACTGATTTATTTACGTAGAAATTCACTTTCTGTCCCTCGTCTATTGACCAGTGAAGCTAAGCGCGCCCATCTGCTTTGCGTGTAGCAGCATTTTTCTATTTAGGGCAGACTATTAACTTAAGCTTCGTATCACTTTCACTACGCCGTTTTGGTTACTAAAGACTAACAGGTACACATTATGAATGCATCGAGCCACCTAAACATGTTCGCCAAGTCATTCTCGTCGTTGATTTTGGCAGCAAGCTTGGCCGCCTGCTCTGCACCAGACGAGCCGTCTCAAGTCGATGAAACCGCCGCCCTCTACAACACCACGCTAACTAATAAAGAGCTCATGGCGCTGATCATTGAACCCGCGTCCGATATTCTTTGGGATTCGGGCGGTTGGGTACTCGATGCATCGGGCTACGAAGAACTCTACCCGACCACTGACGCTGGTTGGGCCTATGTTCGCGCGCAGGCGGCTATCGTGGTCGAGGCCGGCAATATGCTCGCGCTTCCTGGCAGAGCCGAGGATAACGACGCATGGATGATCTATTCACAAGGACTCAGCGATGCGGCTTTACGTGCCATGGATGCTGCGGCGGCACAGGATGAAGAAGAATTTTTCCAAGCCGGCGCGCAGCTCTACAGCGTCTGCTCTGCCTGCCATCAGGCTTATAATCCCGACATCGTTAACCGCTTTGTCGAGTCTGACTAGCCGGCCTACTGATTGGAGAGATCACGTTGCTCGTTGATGAATCAGCAAATCTCGCGAATACGCGGCGCACAAGTCTATTACAGCGCTTCACAGTGGGAGTGGCCTCTGCGCTGACCGCAAGTCTTGCACTAGCGCATTCTATAGAAGGCGGCGACGCGAGTTTTGTCGCCGCGATAGATGGTCCGGCGATCGGCCCTTTTATCTATCTCGGCGCAAAACACATGGTCACGGGGTACGACCATCTTTTGTTTTTGGTCGGTGTCATTTTTTTCCTCTACAAGCCTACCGATGTCATCAAATATGTCACCCTGTTTGCGGTAGGGCACAGCATCACACTCCTCGCTGGCGTGCTGGGCGGACTGCAGGTTAACGCCTACCTCATCGATGCGATAATTGGGCTTTCGATTGTTTACAAAGCGTTTGAAAACCTTGGGGGATTCGAGCGCCTGCTCGGGTTTGCTCTCGATGCGCGGCTCGCCGTTTTCGTATTCGGGCTTTTTCACGGCCTAGGTCTTGCAACTAAGCTTCAGGAGTTTTCGCTCTCAGACAATGGTTTGGTGACTAACATCATTAGTTTTAATGTCGGCGTGGAAATAGGCCAGATCTTAGCGCTCTCCGGCGTGTTCATTGTCCTCACACTCTGGCGAACGACGGGAAGCTATTTGCGACATGCGTTTGCCACCAACATAGCGCTGATGACAGGTGGCATTTTGCTGACGTGTTACCAGCTCAGCGGCTACTTCTTAACGGGGTAGCCTTGACGGAGTAGTGCGAGCAGCCTAGCGTAGCCTTCGGCTGTAAACTATGCCTGCCTGAAATTCTTTCAAAACAGGACTCATAATTTAACCGCCAACGATTTCGAGGAAAACGAATGGACAACCAAGAACACAATCCAGCGGCGTTAACCAGCTACTCCCCGCGTAGCATAATCCTCGCGACGGTGGGTGCCATTGTTGTTGCGACCTTGGTCTTTGTCGCTGCAATCCTCCCTGCTGAATACGGCAGCGATCCTCTAGGCACGGGCGCCCTGCTAGGGCTAAATGCCCTCGCCAATGGCGAAAACCCCTTAGAGGAACAGATCGAAGGCTATCGCCAGGACAAGGTGGAGTTCATCCTCGAACCTTTCCAATCCGTTGAGTATAAATACCACCTAGACCTTGACGCGCCAATGGTCTTCGATTGGCAGTCTACTGGTGTCGTTTATTACGACATGCATGCAGAACCGGCGGGTCTTGGCGAGGAAGGCGTGCAGAGCTTTAAACAAGACAACGGCGTCGCACAAACAGGCTCTTTCCACGCGCCGTTTGCGGGAATACATGGATGGTTCTGGGAAAACCGCAGCGGACGCGAGGTAACAGTTACACTCAATGCAGCCGGCTATTTTTACGCCTCGACTGTATTCAGAGACGGTGGTGACTATGAGCGCAGCATCGATGCTATTAGCGCGCCTTAACGCTCCTAGCGCACCTAAATTAGCAGAGGCAGGCCACGCAGCGCATCAAACCTAGTCTAGATCTCAAGACATAAAAAACCCACGCCGATTGCTCGCCGTGGGTTTTTCTTTAGCAGAGGTCTCGCTGGCGAAAAACGCCTGGATCTTACTGCTCTGTCTCGTCAGAACCGTCGCGTGGCGCGCCAGTACCCGATGAACCCATAAAGAGTTTGCGTCCGTCTGGGAATGTGATGTCGCGGCCATTAGCGCGGCACGTTGGTTCGCAGAGGCGGTCCTTCGACTGATAGCCGGTTACGACAATGTCAGTACCCAGAACGAGGGAGTTGCGGTTGATGCCACGACGCAGCAGCGTGTTTGGCGTGCCGCCCTCAACCATCCAAGGACCCGGATCGCGAGTCGCCTCAGGATCGTTATTGTCGAGGTGGATCCAAGTGTGTGGGTTAATCCACTCTACGCGTGTAATCGGACCGCCGAGTCGTACCGGCAGGTTCGCATCGAATTCGGCTGAGAAAGCATGGTGGGCAACCGCAGGAGTTTTGATTGCAGCAACGCCAAGAGCGGTTACAGCGGCAAGAGCCAGTAGTTTGATTTTCATATGTTTAACCCTATTGTAAAACCTGAATCAAGAAGGTTTTCACCCTCTAATCTTAAACGTCCGTGTTATCCTATTCTAACGCTTTCGTGCGTCTTAGCAAGGCACAGGCCACACTTTGTTATTACGCCCTGCGGGTACTCGATTTTCGGTGCCCGCAGTGCAGGTCTTAGAATCCGAGATCAGACTCGCGACCTTTCCTGTATTTTCCGTACATCATCTCTTCGACGAATTCGACGCATTTGAATTGGGGCAATTCATAGCCTTCTTCTAGTCTGCGGTAGATAGGCATCTTAATCGTCCAAGGACGCTCAAACACCTGCGGATCTTCCATCGTGGCTTCGTATTCGATGACATTCTCGCTTACGAGCGTATAGCGTTCGGTGACTTTGAGTTCATAGCTGTGGTAGTTACCCGCGCGATCGAACCAGGTACGGTCGTCGAGGCCAGAAACTTCGACCACCCAAGTGTCGCCGTCCCAGTAGCCATGGGATTGACCCATCCATGAATCCAGCGGTGGTTCACCCGGGTCCGATAGGAAGACGTTGCGCACTGCACCGGCAAACGAGTAAGCGATGAAAAAGGCGCTCTCGCTCTGGAATATCTGGAAAGGATGCGGCAGGTAGGTCGCTCGCGGCACGCCTGGCATATAGCATTTTAATTCGGGGTCATTGGCGAGCCAGTTGGCGGCGTTTTCATCGCGTCGAGCAAGCGCCTCTGGTTTGTAAGGAATGGTTCCGCCTTCAACGACGCCGTAGCTAGCAGGAACAGCACCTACAGCACCCATCGCAACTATTTCAGGCGCGGGTACAGGCACAAAATCGCCAGGGACGAGCTGATAAGCAGCTTTAGGTGGCGCTGGTTCTAGATTATCGTTGGCGTTCATAAGCACCTGCCAGATCCCGTTAAAATCTGGTTTGCCGGCTGGCGTACGCGGAATATCGTTGCTCGTGGCCATCGCCGTGGCCGCAGTCGCGCCGGCGTCGGTCGAGGCAGAATCAGTTGGGGAACATCCCACGGCGAGCGCGGCGATTGCAGGAAGCAGCCATTGAATCTTCATAGATCATCCCTTGTTGTTTTACTTGGTTTTTAAACTTCAAAACGGGTTTTGTATATTGCACCGATATAACCATCGCGTCCGAAAACTGTCAAGCACGATGCCCGCGCCACAACCTGCGGCGCGAGAGCCTAACTTGCCGTCGCGTTATCGCGCCTGCCGAGCGTCGTGAGCCCAAAATGCCTAACCAACGGAACGAACAGAATAAGGCTCGCCAAGGTCAGCAGCGCAGCGGCAAGAAAAGGCGCGCCGGGCAAATAATAGCTGGCATCAATGCCGGTATAGGTCGAAAACAGTTTAGTCATCAGCAAGGGGCCGACAATCGAGGTGACACTATTCAAACTACTGAGTGCGCCTTGGAGCTCACCTTGCGCGTTTGCCGGCACCTGGCTGGTCATAATCGACTGAAAGGCCGGAGACACAAACCCCGACAGCGCGGCGAGCGCGAGCCATCCATAAAGCTGCCAACCTTCGGTGGACAACGCATAGCCGCTAAACCCTATCGTCATCGTCAGCAGCCCAATTAAACCGGCTTTGTAAGCACCGAGATTGGGAATTGCCCAACGAATCAAAAAGGCCTGCACGATAATCATAAACACACCGGCGTAGCCCAGTGAGAGTCCAACCTGCCATTCCGACCAACCGAACTTTTCCATGGTGTAGTAGGTCCATGTCGACGGTAGCGACAAATGGCCCAGAATATAGAGGAAATACGCTAGCGCGAGACCAGAGACGAGCGGGTATTTCTGCAACGCCACCAACGCCCCCATCGGGTTGGCCCGACGTAATTCGAACGGGCGTCGATTCGCCAGCGACAGCGATTCCCCCAAGACGAGGTAGCCATAAACCACATTAACTGCGGCCAGAATTGCCGCCACGATGAAGGGGAGTCTGGCACCGTACTCTCCCAAGAGCCCACCAATGACAGGTCCTAAAATAAAGCCGCCACCGAAGGCCGCGCCAACCATGCCGAAGCGCTGTGCGCGTTTTTCTTCGGGGGTGATATCGGTGATATAGGCGTAGGCGAGTGAAAAGGTCGAGCTCGCAGCACCGGCAACCATGCGCGCGGCGAACAGCCAGAGCAGCGTCGGCGCGAACGCCATCATCGCGTACCCTACCGCAAGCACGATTAGGGAATAGAGGATGATTGGGCGGCGACCAAACTTGTCTCCCAAATTACCGAGAATCGGCGCGGCAAAGAATTGCATCAGCGCATAGGCAAACATGAGGTAGCCGCCAAGCTGTGACGCATTCGACAGGTCCACGCCCGCCAAATCGATAATCAGCTGCGGTGTAACGGGGAGAATTATGCCGAAACCGATGGCGTCTAGTAATACAACGAAGATGATGAAGGCTAAGGCGTGTTTATGCGTGCTCGGGTCGATGCTCATCTAGACCCTGCTAATTTCGAATGTCACACCGAACTCATTAGCACCCTCGGCACCGCGCTGTGAACTGAAGTAAAGCCGCGTATAGCTCGGATCGAATGCAGGGCCCGTGATTTCCGACGCATCGTGACCAACCACTTGCAACAAAGGGTAAGCATCAAATTGGTCGCTATCCTTCGACGGCGCCAGCACGACGAGTTGCATGTCACCGCCATCCTCTGCAACAAGGACGTCTCCGCGAGGGGTCACGGTCACATTGTCGACGCCCGCCAAGACTGGGTCGGTTGATGTTTCAATATCGTAGATTACGCGCAACTCGCGAGACTCCGTCTCGTAAGACCAGACGCGATTATCGCGCTTGGTCGTGAAGTAAACCGCGCCGTCGTGAAAGGCGATGCCTTCGCCACCGCGAAACGCTTGATAACCCTCGACCTGATAGCGCGTTGCCGTGTTAGTCGCGAGCGGGTCTGGCACGGGAAGCCACTCGATGATTTGACTATTCCCGCGTTGGACCACAGACGCAATCTCTAGTTGACCGGCACTTAAATCCGGCAGCCCGCGCGTCGCGGTGAATCGATAGAAACCTCCGTCGCGCTGATCTTCGGTAAGATAGAGCTGATCGTTTGCAAGATCGACAGCGACCGCTTCGTGCTCGAATCGGCCAAGAAGAGGTCTCGCGTCGCCGTTCCCCGGCTTCTGAGGATCGCATTCGAAAACCAATCCCTGCTCATGCTCCTCGCAAGAAAGCCAAGTGCCCCACGGCGTTGCTCCGCCAGCGCAGTTCGACGTCGTATTTTCCAGAATACTATAGCAGTCGACTACCTCTCCGCTGGCGTCGAAACGCAGTGCGCGAACGCCACCGGCGGCATCGCGCAGTTCGCTATTCGAGGCGTAAACCCAGCCCCCACCGGCGCTTGCAAACACCGCGCCTCCGTCTGGCGCTCGATGCCAAACGACCTCTGAATTCTTGCTTGGTGCTACACCACTGCGTGCAACGATGCGTGACCGAAACCCCGCCGGTAAGCGCAGTCCGTTTTCATCTGGCGGCAGCAATGGCCCTAGCTCGCCAAGACGCGCGATGGCTGCAAGCAGTTCAGTGCTTTTGGGCGCCGCGCTGCCTGAACCCATGACACTCGCCTGAGCCTTAAGGCCGCCGGCTGCAAAAAGGGCGAAGCCGGTGGCGCCGTGCTGCATGAATGCTCTTCGGTTTACTCGTAATGTTTTCATAGGTGTAAGCATAATCAGGGTACGTGACATTAGTTTGACCAAGAGTATAGATCAGTTGCGACGGAAAAGTTGCATCGCTGCGTAGAAGAATTCGAAGGCGCTTTTCACTATCAAGCCACTTGGAGCACTACGATGATTAAGGATACAGATCGACTAGCAAACAAAGGATTCGCCCTGACCTCGAACAAGGTGATTGGCCTCACTCTCGCGCTGGCACTTTTCAGTGCGCCTACACTGTATGCGCAAGACACGCCTCCGACAAAAGGGGCAGCGGCATTTAATACGTTGGATGCGAACGGAGACGGGAACATCAGTTTCGACGAGTTTTCAACTAGTGAGGCGACAATCATCGACCGACTCGACAGCGACGAAAACGGTGTTTTGACCCTCGACGAGTTTCTAAACGCTCGGCCACCTCGTCCCGAAGGTCGCGGCCCGAAAGGTCCGTTGAAGAGACAGGCTCAGCGCGGAGAAAGCGCGCCACAACTTAGCGCAGAGCAGCAGGCGCAAAGAGAGGGTAAGCGGGCAGCCCGCGCCGAAAAAATGGCAGAACGCCGTGCTATGATGCAAGAAAGAGTCGAAGCGCGCTTCATCGCAGCAGATACCAATGGCGATCAAGTGGTTACTGTCGCAGAATGGATGGAAGCGACTTTCTTAGCACTCGACGCTGACAACAATGGCGCGCTAACGAAGGCTGAGTTTGCGACGCGCGGCGGTGCACGCGACGGCGCTCATAAGCAGCAGTAATTTGCGCGCGCAGTGCGGTCGCCTCAACTGCGCCGCACTCATACTTGGCTCGGCAAACGCCACATAGATCGATACGCGATGAATGATGAAGAGCTGATGGCAGCAGTCGCCCGCGGCGATCGACGCGCCTATGAGGCGCTGGTACGGGCACACCTGCCTGCAATCACGCGCTACTCCTTGAGAATGCTCGGCAACGGGCGTGATATCGAGGATGTTGCTCAGGAAACGTTTCTTCGGCTTTGGGTTAACGCAAAAAAATGGGACCCTGAGAAAGCGAAACTAAGCACCTGGCTCCACCGCATCGCACACAACCTCTGTATCGATTTGGTGCGCAAGCAGCAGCGAGTGATGCTCGGCGGGCGATTCGACGGAGAGGTCGATAGCGATTCAAGCCCTGACAGCCAGCTTCGCGGCGCAGTTGTCGAACAGGCAAAAGAGCAACCCAGCTCTCAGCAAACAATCGAAAAAGACTCAGAGCTTTCAGCATTGAATCTGGCGATGAGCAAACTACCAGAGACACAGCGCAGCGCCCTGCTCCTCTGCCACTACCAAGGCTTCTCCAATAAAGAGGCGGCGGAAATCATAGGATTATCAGTGAGAGCACTCGAATCACTCATGGCAAGGGCTAAACGCAGCTTACGAACACAAATGGAGGCTCACTATAATGAGCGATGAGCACAACAATCGCCTATTACCTTTCACGGACGAGGCGCTCGACGCCCTGCTCGCTCGCGCGGCGGAGAGCAATATGGAGAGCGAGGTGGAGAGCGCGCGCTACAAACGCATCGAAGCGCGAGTACTTAACCAAGCGCTTCCACCGCACGTTACCCAGTCACCTCGAGAAGTGCACGCAGCATCTGTCGGTTTCATGCGGGGCATCGATGCGCTCATCGACTGGCTCAGCCCGCCGCAGCAGCGGCATTGGCGTCCGATTTTCGCCGCCGCCTGTCCGCTCGTCCTGGGCATTGTGATCGGCAATTACTTCCATTTTGGCCTCACCCCGACAAGCGAACCAAGCTTCGAATCGTGGGACGACGAACTCGTTATGTTGTCTTTTTTAGATATCTCAAACCAAGGTGAAATAACCGAAGCAAACGAAGGCGAAATCAGATGACACAGCCAAATAGACGGCGCGGCCTGATCGTCGCACTGCTTATTTCGATCGCGATCAATCTTTTCTTTGTCGGCGGCGTCGCCTATCGACTCTATCGATTGAACAGTGAGACGAACATCGGTAGACCAATACCACCGAATATCAGCTGGCTCATTCGCGACCTCACAGCCGAGCGTCAAGAAGAGCTTCGCGCTGGCCTCAGAGAGCGAGGAATACAGGGACGCGCAGCGCGCATGCGAATGTTTAATGCGCAGCGTGAATCGAACAGGCTCATGACCCAAGATCCTTTTGATGCCGAAGCGCTTTCCGCAGCATTTGCCGAACTGAGAGACGCCGCTAATGAGTACCAGCGCCTCTCCCATCTGCAGACGGTTAAGACCTTGGGAGAGTTAAGCACAGAGGAACGCCGTAATGCAGTAGAATTCATCAATCGCCGCGGACCACGCGATGGCAGACCTCCGATGCTTAACAACACCTCCAGACGGCCTATGGGTCCGCCAAGGGGAAATGGCAGCGACCAGCGAGGGCCACGAAGCGAAGCGACTGCGGAATCTCCGCCTCAGGGACAGCGATAAATACAAGCAATATTCAGACAGGGCAAGCGATGAGCAAGCAAAGTTACAGCGACAAACCAGAAGTCACTATTCCCCCAATACAGCGCGGCAGATACCAACACTATAAGGGACAGTTTTACGAGGTGATCGACGTCGCGCACCACAGTGAGACGCAGGAGCCTCTGGTTCTGTATCGCGCGCTGTATGGGGCAAGGGGGCTGTGGGTAAGGCCCTACTCAATGTTTTTTGAAAACATAAAAA
>Ga0222714_10000963_pt1 | contig 32613 bp, 26 predicted proteins | sample C33_3DmetaG_FD_165048 | JGI IMG/M metagenome (GOLD analysis project Ga0222714, IMG submission 165048) | Estuarine water microbial communities from San Francisco Bay, California, United States - C33_3D | ecosystem: Environmental > Aquatic > Marine > Unclassified | place: USA: California... | reverse complement strand
GATGAATGTGTGGATCGCACATTAAAGGAGAACTGGCGTCTCGTTGAAATCTCGAATTACACTCTCAATCCCTCAGTTCGCAACCTCATCATCGAAGACACTGACTCGTTTCGCATCTACCAGTGTATCAAGACGGTATTTACCGAGTGGACCGATCTCAGCACCAATGAACCACATCAGTACGAAGAATGGGTGCTGTACCATTTTGAGACCAAACGCAATTTCTGATGGGTTTCTATCAGCCACAAAAAAAGGGGTCTTACGACCCCTTTTTTATTGCCTTGAACTCTTTTTTGGCAAGTTTGGCTTACATCAGGATGCCACCGAATTCCACGAAGAACGGTGCAAACACCAGACTCAGAATCGCGGACAGTTTGATCAGGATGTTCAGGGAGGGACCTGAGGTATCTTTCAAAGGATCACCTACTGTGTCACCAACCACGGCAGCCTTGTGTTCGTCAGAACCCTTACCGCCGAGGTTACCCGCTTCGATGTATTTCTTGGCATTATCCCAGGCACCGCCACTGTTGGAGGAGGCGATTGCCAACACACCACCAGCCACGAGTGAGCCTGCCAGAACACCCGCAACGGCCTCGACACCGAACAGGAAGCCGACGACCAGGGGGGTCCCCATGATCAGCACCCCAGGCGCGATCATTTCGCGCAGGGCCGCTTTGGTGGAGATCGCCACGCACAGGGCATAGTCAGGCTTGCCAGTACCTTCCATGATGCCAGGGATGGATCGGAACTGGCGACGGACCTCTTCGATCATATCGAAGGCGGCCTTGCCGACTGATTTCATCGTCATAGCGGTAAACAGGAACGGCATGACCGCACCGATAAACAGGCTGGTGTAGACAACCGGGTCGAGCAGGCTCATCGTGATCGGCTCACCCATCAGAGTTGAGGCCGAAGTGATGAAGGCGGCAAACAGGGCCAATGAGGTCAGGATCGCTGCACCAATTGCAAAGCCCTTACCGATTGCGGCAGTCGTGTTGCCCGCAGAGTCCAGAATGTCCGTACGACGACGCACTTCCTTTTCAAGGCCAACCATTTCGGCAATACCGCCGGCGTTGTCAGCAACCGGGCCATAGGCGTCGATTGTGAGGGCGATCACGAGCGTACCCAGCATGCCAAGGGAGGCAATCGCCACACCGTACATGCCGGCCAGATCCCAGGAAATGAAGATGCTGACGGCGATGGCCAGGTAGGGCAGTACGGTGCTCTTGTAGCCCAGAGCCAGACCGTAAATGATATTGGTCGCTACTCCTGTCTCACAGGACTTGGCGACTTCCTGCACCGGCGCATACTTTTCGGAGGTGTAGTAACCAGTTAACAGACCGACAGTCAGGCCAGCAATGAGACCAGACAGGAAGCACCAGTACACACCCATGTCGGTGTAAGTTGCGCCATTGATATCAAAAGAATCTGGAATCAGCGCGCGTGTGAAGAAGAACATCACGACGGCCATGAGGGCGCTGGAGATAATCAAAAGCTTCATCAAGGCAGGCGCCACATCGTCTTCGGTTTTAACACCGACCAATAATTTCGTAATCAGGCTGACGGGGATACCCACGGCGCTGATCAGAATCGGGAACAGCAATGCGTTGGGGTCAGCGGCAAAGACTACGGCACTGATAACCATCGCTGCACAGGTACTCTCGGCACAAGAACCGAACAAGTCTGCGCCCATGCCTGCCACGTCACCGACGTTGTCGCCCACGTTGTCGGCGATTACCGCCGGGTTGCGCGGATCGTCTTCAGGAATACCTTGCTCTACCTTACCCACCAGGTCAGCACCCACGTCAGCAGCCTTGGTGAAGATGCCGCCGCCCACGCGGGCAAACAGCGCGATTGTGGAACCGCCCAGACCGAAACCGGCGATGACTTCCATGAGGATGTGGTTATTCTCGACACCGAGATCAGCCAGCAGGAAATGCATCACGACATAGATCACGACCAGACCGAGCGTGGCGAGACCAACTAGGGCGAAGCCCATTACCGCGCCGGAGTTGATGGCCAGATCGAATGCAGCGGAAATGCTTTGCTTGGCTGACACGGTTGTGCGGGCATTACCCTGCGTAGCCACCTTCATGCCGATATAGCCAGAGGCGATCGAGATCAGGCCACCGAACAGGAAGGCAACGGCAGTGTAGATGCCTTCGCGGGTGTCTGGCGTGTGGGAGTCGTCGATCAGAATCGCGATAATAGCCGCGAACACGATCATGAAGATTGCGAGGAATTTGTATTCCTGTTTCAGGAATGCCATGGCGCCATCGGCGATTGCGCCATGGATAAAGCGCAGACGAGTCCCATCTTTTTCGTCCAGCCCCAGATCCAGTGGCACACTTAACACCTTCCGCATATAAAAGAAGGCTATCCCCAAGCCCAGCAGCGACAGAACTGTTGTCACCGTAATTGTTATGCCCGACATCTAAATTCCTCTCCCTCAGAATGGAATGTTTATTTCAAAGGCGCGCACTTTACCATAAGAGGCGGGACAAACAAAGCTCGCTGGAGCCACGGAAAACCGGTATTTCTGAGACTTTTGAGCAAGTTGCGTGGGACCCGGTGCGGGCCCGGAAGAGGCAGGGGGTACAGCGTTATTTGGAGCGGGATTTACCGCGCTTGCCACCCTTGTTGGCAGGCTTGTCCGGCCCGGTATCACCCCGGGCCAGGCGGAAGGCCCGACGGATCGCATCGACTTTAGCTTCCTTGCGCTTGAGCAGCTGACCCTGCTTCTTGCTCTCGAAATCTACGACGTTATCGCTCACGTGAGGTCGTTCCGGTTAATGGGCTAATAAGGGAGCAGTCATTGGGCAGCCCGACGCACGAGGCTGTCTTTACGCTCCTGCAATTCTGCGATCAATTCCTTGTCGAGCGGCTCGGTAGTATTGCCGGATGCATCGGTGGATTCGTATTTGGCCTGCTCTGCCGTGAGCACTTCCAGGAGTTGTTCTGCCACCTGTACGGCTTCACTGAGGAGGACAGCGGAACTCTCGTCGCGACGGGTCTGCGCCTGCAAGGCGGCAATCTGTGCTTCAAGCTCGGCGATGCGCTCCAGCTTTTCCTGACGCTCAGTCTCGGCAGCGGCAATTGCGGCGAGTCGGGCACGTTCCCGACGTTCTGCGGCATCACGCTGACGCTGCTCAGCCTCGGCGCGCATGCGAGCCTCCTCCGCCTGACGATCGCGCTGCGCCTGCAAGCGGGCTTGCTCGGCGGCTTCTGCCTCGCGACGGCGCTGCGCTTCGGCGGCGCGCTGCCGTTCCTGCTCCTGTGCCACGCGCGCGGCTTCCTGATCAAGCGCGGCCTGTTCGGCGGCGGCTGCGGCCATTTCAGCCTCCCTGGCACTCTGGGACGAGCACGCACCGAGCACCAATACGAGCACGGTCCCAAGCAGGACGTGCTGCAGGGTCTTACGGCTGAAATTCTGGCTGATTGTAGTTTCGAGAGCGCTACGCATCACCGTCTCCTGTCGGGATCAATGCCCGCGTTAGGTAGTTCCGAGGTGGAATCTTACCCCCAAGCTATTGATTAATAAATTAATTACCACGCCAATCCTGCAAAATGTGGTATTTGTCATACTTTATAGCGATAAAGCGCCGTTTTGTCAGTAAAATCCCGGCCTTCAGGCTATGCCTGAACGCGACCATTGCCTATTATCGGCATCCTTTACACCGGTTTGATTCGCAGTCTACCAACCCCGGGCAACCTGAAGGTCCTCCTGCATGGCCAGTTCCAACGCCAAGTTTAGCCGTCTGCTGCTGAGTTCGCTGCTGGTATTGTTGTTCAGTACCCCTATCGTCGTACTGCTGCTGTCCCTGCAAACTGGCCCATCAGTGGCTGTGGAGGCGTCGCTCACCCGGGCTGAAATTGCCAGTATTGAACAACTGCTGCTGGAAAACAGCCCACAATCGCCTACCAACTCCGGCCAGCAGCAGGTACATCTGGATGCCCATGAACTGAACCTGCTTGCCCGCTATGGCATTGAAGTGCTGGGACTCAGCCCGAACTGGCTGGCGCAGGCCAGCCTAGCAGACGGTCTGCTGACCAGCCAGCTCAGCGTGCGAGTCACTCAGCGCTTTCAGCCTCTGTATCTGAATCTGCGCGCAGAGTTCAGCGTACAGCAGGGTTCGCTGCATCTGGACAATCTCTATTTCGGCGAACTGCAGGTTCCCCAACGATTCCTGCAGTATGCGCTGGAACAGATTCGCGAAGAAGTCGCATCTTCGAACTCGGCGTATCAGGACATCAGCGAGCTGCTGCAGAGTGTCGACAGCATAGCCATCAACGATGACCAACTCACGGTGATGCTGAATTGGGACCTGGAATTGTTGAGTCGCATCACCAATCAGGCCCAACAACTGTTCATCTCGGAGAAAGACCAGCAACTCATAGCCGCACACTATCTTCGAATTGCAGATGTCGCCAGCACGATACCGGCTGACCTTCGCGCAGTATCGCTCAATACTTTCCTCATCCCGATGTTTGCGACTGCCCATGACAACGTAGTCGCAGGCAGTGATCCCGTGGCTGAAAACCGCACCCTGTTTCAGGCCCTCGCGGTCTACGTCAACGATGAAGATATTGCACAGTTGATTGGCGCGGAGAAAGCCGCTCTGCTCACACCTCCGCGCAAGATCGAAGTGCGCTTGCAACGCCGACAGGATCTGGCGCAACACCTCGTCTCCATCGCCGCGATTACCGCCTCGGCCGGTGCCGATATCGCGGAAATGCTGTCCACAACGAAAGAAGCCTATGATGCCCGCTATCGCTCCGGCTTCAGTTTTTCCGATCTCACTGCCAACACCGTCGGGGTACTGATAGCGAGACTGGCGACCCAGGATCGCAGCACGGCACTGTTGATGCAGGAGCGGCTCGCCCAGCTAACCAGCGAAGCGGAGTACATGCCCACTGTCGGGAGTAATGGGGATGGCTTGTCGGAGACCGACTTCAACGCGCAGTATCAGGATCGCAGCAGCCAGGAATACCAACGGCGCGTCGCCGAAATCGAGACCATGGTTGCTGAGAAGCCCCTGTTCCAGGGTCTCCAGTAGTACCGCCACGCACCAATTTATTCAGGAATACAAGCGCTTAACTTCCAAATCACCGGGCGCTGGTGTATAACACCGCCAACATTTCAATGCCCCGTTCACTCGCCAAAGTCTGACCTGCACTCATGAGCAAGAAAGGATTTAACACCACCAACCTGCACTCCGATCGTCAGGACAACCCCGAACACGGTGTCCTGCACAAAGCGATCCATACGTCCGTGGCTTTCGGCTATGCCGATGCCAGGGAACTGGCAGAGGTCTTTCAGGGCAAGCGCAGTGGTTATAGCTACGGTCGGCAGATGAACCCCACGGTGACTGCCCTCCAGAATAAGATTACCGCGATGGAAGACGGCGTGGCCACAGCAGCCTTCGCCACCGGCATGGCTGCCATCGCCTCGTCACTGCTCGCCCTGTTACGGCAAGGCGATCATATCGTTTCCAGCGCCTTCCTGTTTGGCAACACCAACAGCTTCTTCAACACGCTGCAAACACTCGGCATCGCAGTGACTTTCGTCGATGCCACTGACGTGGCAAACGTGGAAGCTGCACTGCAAGCGAATACCCGATTGGTATTTGTGGAGACGATTGCCAACCCTGTTACGCAGATCACCGATCTGCAGGCGATCGGTGAGTTGTGTCGCGCGCGTGGCATCGTCTACTGTGTGGACAACACGATGACATCACCCCATTTGTTCCGGCCGAAGCGGGTTGGCGCCAGTCTCATCGTCAATTCATTGACCAAATACATCGGCGGGCACGGCAATGCATTGGGCGGCAGCATCACCGATACCGGTTTGTTCGACTGGACCCAGTTCGAAAATATCTATGCGACTTATCGAAGTCAGCCGCACGAATTGTGGGGCATCACCCAGATTCGCAAGAAAGGTCTGCGCGACATCGGAGCTTCGCTTGGTCCTGAGGCTGCCCATCACCTCGCGGTTGGCTCGGAGACGTTGAGCTTGCGTATGGAGAAGGCCTGCGCCAACGCCCAGGCACTGGCCGAATTCTGCGAGCATCACGCCAGTGTAAAACGCGTGTATTACCCCGGCCTGAGGAGTCATCCGCAGCACGCGCGAGCCACACAATTATTCGATGGTTATGGCGCACTCTTCAGTATCGATCTTGCCGCAGGCGTGGATTGCTTCGATGTGCTCAACAGAATGGAGAACGTTGTCGCCTCGAGCAATCTCGGTGATACCCGCACACTCGCCATTCCCGTCGCTCATACCATCTATCATGAGATGGGCGCCGAACGCAGAGCCTCCATGGGCATCGAAGATTCGATGATTCGCTTCTCAGTTGGCATCGAGGATCGAGATGATCTCCTGGCCGACTTCAGTCGCGCCCTCGGCTGATGCTGGCACTGTTCGCCAAAGCCGATCTGGAAGAAGGTACCTCGCTGGGGCTGGAGGTAAGGAATCTGTATCTGTTCGCCGTTAAGAAAGACGACCAGATCTATCTTTACTGGAACCGCTGCCCCCACCTCGGCACTCCGCTGGAATGGGAAGAGAATCGATTTCTCGATGCGGACGGGGCTCTGATCCAGTGCTCCACCCATGGCGCCCTGTTCGAGATCGAAAACGGCAATTGCCTGGTGGGACCCTGCCGCGGCAAATACCTGGAGAAGATACCCTTCATTCTCGACAATGACATGGTGATGATCGACGACAGCTCGATTCGATTTCCAACGTCACCCTGACGGATTCTCGGGTGGCAATGGCAAGACCGCCTCAGAGTTCGACGCGCAGGGGTCTGAGCAAAGACAGTCGAGACTGAGGCAAATCGAACTCAACCCGGTACGCCAACAGTTCGACCCCTACCCGTGCTGCTTCGCGCAACAGTGTGCCATAGGCCGGATCGATTTCATCGGCGGGAGCAACCACCTCGACCCCGCTGTGTTGCACACAGAACATCAACACCGCGCGATGCCCGTCCCGCTTCACTTCCATCAGTTCTTGCAGATGTTTCTGTCCCCGGGTCGTCACGGCGTCAGGAAAAAGTGCCCTGCCTTGCCCCACTCCGAGGCTTACATTCTTCACTTCGATGTAGCAATCCGGTATTCCCTGTTCGCCACGCAGCAGGAAATCAATGCGACTTCGTTGGGACCCGTAAGGTACTTCTGCCAACAAGACCGCATTCGGGTCCAACTCGTGAACGCGTCCGGACTGTATTGCCTCTTGCACGAGTCGATTAGCCAGCCCGGTGTTGATCCCGACCAACTCATTACCTTCCACTTCGATCAATTGCCAGGTACAGGGATATTTGCGTTTGTCATTGGCGGAGTCGGTAAACCAGATGCGGCTACCCGGTCGCTGACAGTTTTTCATCGAACCCGTATTGGGGCAATGCAGTGTGATAGTCGTGCCATCAGTTAGCTGTGCATCAGCCAGGAAGCGTTTGTAACGTCGAATCAGGGTCGCTGATTGCAGGGCGTGGTCAAACTGCATGGGAGATCGTCACAACATCGCTGCCCTGAGCCGTTGCACGCCGAGTTGCAGGTTTTCCATGGCCGTCGTAAAGGCAAAACGCACATAGCGTCGACTCTGAAAGTCGCCGAAGTCTGTGCCGGGTGTCAATGCGACACCGTGCAGTTCCAGCATGTCCCGGCAGAAACGCTCACAGTCATCGCTGAAACGTGAGATATCGGCGTAAATATAAAAAGCGCCCTGAATATTGCTAGAGAGCACAAAGCCCATCTCGGACAGTGCGGTACTGAGATAGTCGCGCCGTTCCCGGAAAGCCTGGCGCCGCTGTTCGAAAATCGCCATCGACTCCTCGGTAAATGCCGCCAGCGCAGCGTGTTGAGCGAGAGCAGAGGCGGAAATGTAGAGATTTTGCGCCAGAATATTGGCCTGATCCACATAGGCATCCGGCACCACGATCCAGCCGAGACGCCAGCCGGTCATACCGAAGTACTTGGAGAAACTGTTGACCACGAAAGCCCCATCATTTAGTTCCAGCACCGAGGGAATCCGGTCGACGTATTGCAGGCCATGATAGATCTCATCCACGAGCACGTGCAGACCTTCGGATTGTGCCCAGCCGCAGGCTTCGGCCAGTTGAGACTGCTCCAATATTGTGCCGGTGGGATTACTGGGCGATGCGAGCCAGATACCCGCGGTATTTTCACGCCGGTGTTGCTGCAGCAGAGGCAGTGTTGGCTGGAAATTCTCAGCCAGGCCAACGGCAATGAGTTGCGGCTCGGCATTCACGAGCTGGATGAAATTTCTGACACAGGGATAGGCCGGATCCGAAATGAGGATGCCGTCTCCCGGGCTTACAAGCAGATTCGCCAGCAAAGTCAGTCCACCGCTGGCTCCCGGCGTAATGAGTATGCGCTCACGCGTGACCTTCACCCCGTGGCGTTGCCAGTAATGCTCGACCAGGGCATCCCGCAGGGCCGGAATCCCGGGCGCAGGCGTGTACTGGGTTAGTCCTGCATCGAGCGCCGCCTTACCCGCATCAATGATCGGCTGCGCCGTGGTGAAATCCGGTTCCCCGACTTCCATGTGCACTATCGTACGGCCCGTCGCCTCCAACTCCTTGGCACGCTGCATGACTGTCATCACACGAAACGGATTAATACGGGCAAGCCGTTCTCTGGTTGCTTGTTTGGCTGACATCGGAAGCGGGTCTCGCGGATTTGCAGCAGATTGAATGCCCTGCATTATAGAGGATGCATTTTCCGAAGATACAGGCTTAATTCAGGCCAAATTTGGCCATTATTCGCCGGCGAATTAGTATTAATTTCTATAGCATCGTCCAATAGAATCTGGTAGCTTACCCAGCTTTCTAAAATTAGCCGTTTTCGATAGCTGTTTTGAGCAAGCCAAAAACCTGGCTGACAGTGATTGAAGATATACCAGGAGACACACCGGAGTGCGTAGTCAGCTTGCCTTAAAGCTGGTATCCCCGAAGCACATTCCGGCGTTAACGAGGCATCAGAGATTATGTCTACTAGTCAACGAGTTGAATCTCAACCAGTTCTGAAGAATTTCGTTCCGTACAAGCCCAAGAAGGGCGAAGCCTACATGAACGAAAAGCAGCGCGAGCATTTCAAGAAGATCCTGCTGGACTGGCGCAACCAGTTAATGCAGGAAGTTGATCGAACGGTGCATCACATGCAGGATGATGCCGCCAACTACCCCGATCCGGCCGACCGCGCCACCCAGGAAGAAGAATTCAGTCTTGAGCTGCGCACACGCGATCGTGAACGCAAGCTGATCAAGAAAATTGACAGCACGATCGAACTGATAGCCCAGGACGATTACGGTTACTGCGAATCCTGTGGCATTGAGATTGGCATTCGACGACTGGAAGCCCGACCCACTGCCAACAAATGCATCGACTGCAAGACCCTTGATGAAATCAAGGAAAAGCAGTTAGGCAGCTAATCCTCGCTCCAGTCACACCGGAACCCTGCCTGCTTTGCAGTGTCCCTGTCGCTATCTTGAAGTCAGCTAGTTCGTCGGTCATCCGGGTCGCCTCAGCGAGCGATCCGGTTTGTATACGCCTATGTCGACGTTGAACTCCAGCATTCAAGCACCCTATTGCGGTCGCTTCGCACCCTCGCCCACCGGGCCTCTGCATTTCGGCTCACTACTGGCGGCGATCGCAAGCTTTCTCGACGCACGGGCCCATGGGGGCCAATGGCTTGTGCGAATTGAGGATCTCGATCCACCACGGGAACCGGCTGGCGCCGCCGACTTGATCTTGCGACAGCTGGAGAGCTTTGGTCTTTGTTGGGATAGAGAAGTCCTCTACCAAAGTGCGCGCTTGCCAGCCTACGCGCAGGCACTGCAAACCTTGCAAGCGCAAGAGCGCTGTTACTCCTGCACCTGCTCTCGACCCCAGATTCGCGACATGGGCGCTGTCTACGATGGCCATTGCCGTCATCGGTCCCACCCCCCGACGTCCGAGTATGCCCTGCGGGTAAGAACGGACCCGCTGGTAATTGGCATCGACGATTCCATCGTAGGCTCTTATTCCCAGAACATTGCCAGTGACTGCGGCGATTTTGTCATCCGCCGCAAGGATGGCTTGTTTGCTTACCAGCTTGCGGTTGTCGTGGACGATGCCTTTCAGGGAATCACGCACGTTATCCGGGGTGCTGATCTGTTGGATTCGACGCCGCGCCAGATCTTCCTGCAACGCCTGCTACAACTCCCGACTCCGGTCTATGGCCATATTCCACTCATCGTGGATGGTCAGGGCGAGAAACTGAGCAAGCAACGCTTCGCACCCGCCATCGACAGTGCCGATGCCCTGACCCTGACCCACGCCGCGCTGTCTGCCTTGGGTCAGCGAGTCCCGCCGCTGAAGGATTTCTCGGACAACGCCGCACAGCTGGAATGGGCCATCCGGAACTGGGATATACAGGCCGTACCCAAGTTAGCTACTATTCCACAAGCTTCGCGGCTCTAATGGATTCAACGTGTATATACCTCGCCCGCTACTGATACTGCTGATAATCCTCTACCTGTTATTTCTCCTCAGCGTTGACTGGATTAATCAGATGGAAGGCACGTGGTATCGACCCTTTCTCGTCGGTTTTCTCATCATTGCAATTGCGAGCTGGACCCACCGCGAGCAGGATTCCGACGAGCTGTGAGTCATAAGCAGAGAATGAAAGGCTGCCCCGGATGAACTATGAGTTGACGACCATCATCGGGCTCGGCAGCGGGTATCTGGTGCTGCTGTTCGGCATTGCCTTTGCGACCGAACGCGGCTGGATTCCGCAGCGCTATGTTCGCCATCCCGCTGTCTATGTGCTGTCGTTGGGTGTGTTTGCCAGTGTGTGGGCCTACTACACCTCGGTAGGCAATGCCCTGGACAGCGGCTACGGCTACCTGGCGAACTCGATAGGTATCTCACTCGCTTTCCTGCTCTCGCCACTGCTGCTGCGACCGCTGCTTAATCTCACCCAGACATATCAGCTCAGCTCGCTAGCGGACCTCATGGCGTTTCGCTATCGCTCTCCCTGGGCCGGCACGGTAACCACGCTTGTCACCTTGGTTGGCGTGATACCCCTGATTGCCTTGCAGATTCGCGCGGTTGCTGAGACCGCTGACATTCTGTCTCCAGAGGCATCGCGGGGCTCCCTGGCCACGGGTTTCTGCGTGATGATAACGCTGTTCTCGATCCTGTTTGGTTCCTCCCAGCAGGCCGGTCGCACACGCCACGACGGACTTGTCATGGCAATAGCCTTCGAGTCCCTCGTCAAACTCGCCGCCTTTCTGATTGTCGGGCTGTTCGCCATCTATGGTGGATTTGGAGGATTTAGCGGACTGGATAATTGGCTGCAGACTCAACCGGATTTGCTCGAAAGTCTGCGATCGACCAATTATTTCAGCGCATTCCATCTCACCACTCTGATGTTCTTCAGTGCCGCGGTCGCGATGCCTCATATGTTTTATGTGACTTTTAATGCGAATCGAGGACAAGGCTCTCTGGCTTTCGCGAGTTGGGGCTTGCCCTTGTACTTCCTGCTGATCAGCCTGCCCATCCTGCCGATCCTGTGGGCAGGCATCCAGTCTGGCAGCACCGTACAAACGGACTACCTGCCAGTTGTGATTGGCGTCGAATACGGCAAACCGTTATTGACCATACTCGCCTATCTCGGCGGCCTTTCGGCAGCCAGCGGACTCATCATCGTCATCACTCTGGCGCTGGCCAATATGTGCCTGAATCACCTGATTCTGCCGGTGACCCAGCCTGACGCCAAGAGCGACATCTACCGCTGGCTGATGTGGCGCCGCCGCATACTCATCACTGCTCTTATATGGTCAGGGTTTTTGTTTTATTCACTGCCTGAAGAGAATCCGAGCATCCAGATTATCGGGATCGTAGCATTCACCGGTGGCATGCAGTTTCTGCCAGGTATCATTGCAATCCTTTACTGGCCTGCAGGTAACCGCAAAGGGTTCCTCAGTGGCCTGTCGGTCGGCGTATTGATCTGGCTAATCTATCTGATGTTGCCCATTTTTACCGCGTCCAACCCACTGTCACTGGCTGCGATTAACTGGAGCGGGGTCGGCATCGTCTCATTGATCGCGAATACGCTTACTTTCGCGCTGATATCGATGCTTAGTCAAACCAGCGACGAGGAGCGCAGCTCCGCCGACAGTTGTACGCTGGATACGATCAAACGCCGCAAGCGCAGTGGTCTCGTCGCCAAGTCTCCAAGTGAATTCATCAAGAGTCTGAGCAAACCGCTGGGCAATATTACCGCCACCCGTGAAGTCATGCAGGCCCTGCAGGACCTGAATATTGACATAGAAGACCGTCGCCCCTATGCGCTGCGACGCCTGCGTGGCCGACTCGAAGCCAACCTGTCCGGCCTACTCGGCCCATCCATTGCCCGCGAACTGATCGACGGCTACCTGCCGTACAGCATCGTCTCGCAGCACGGCAGTTCGGACCTGAACGTGATAGAAAGCCGTATCGAAGCCTATCGCAGCAATCTCTCTGGCATGGCCGCCGATCTCGATAATTTGCGTCGCTACCACCGACAGATTCTGCTCGACTTGCCACTCGGCGTCTGTTCACTGAGCTCTGACAATGAAGTCTTGATGTGGAATCGCGCCATGGAGGAGTTTACCGGCATCAACAGTGCCGAAGTGCTCGGTTCGCAGATTGCCGACCTGCATGAACCCTGGCTCTCACTCTTCTCAAACTTCATCGAAGAAGATGCCAATCATTCGTTCAAACATTATTTCGAACTCGACGGCCACAAGAAATCAGTCAATCTTCACAAAGCGCTTATTGAGACTTCCGGCGCGCCTGAGTTGAATCATGAAGGCATGATCATGTTGCTCGAAGACATTACCGAGACCGAGATTCTGGAGGCAGGACTGACCCACAGTGAACGTCTCGCCTCGATCGGTCGTCTCGCAGCAGGTGTCGCGCACGAGATTGGCAATCCGATAACCGGCATTGCCTGTCTGGCGCAAATTATTCGTGATGAATATACCGACACCGAACTGAACAAGCTGGCGCGGCAAATTATCGAACAGACTGATCGCACCTCGAAGATTCTGCAGGCTCTTGTCAATTTCGCTCATGCTGGTACGAATAACACTCAGTATGCGGATGAAGTCGTCTCTGTCGCCGCATGCATGGAAGAGGCGAAGACGCTGATTTCACTGGACAAGAAGAGCAAGGAGCTTGAATTCGTCGTCGAATGCGACTCCGAGGCACGCATCCGTGGGGACAGCCAGCGTCTGCTACAGGTTTTGATCAACCTTATTAACAATGCACGCGACGCCAGTCAGTTTAACGGCAGGATCGTTCTGCAGGCCAGCGTCGAAGGCAACCAGGTGCGTATCACCGTAACCGATGATGGAATAGGAATTCCGGCGGCAATCCGAGACCGTGTCTTCGATCCTTTCTTCACTACCAAGGAGGCCGGAGAAGGCACGGGACTGGGGCTTTCCCTGGTCTTCAGCATAGTTGAAGATTTGGATGGGGATATTGATATAATATCCCCCGTCGATAAATCCCGGGGCACTGGCACGCAAGTAATCATCCGGTTTCCCTGTTATCATGATGAACCGGACCCAGCCCAGAAGGCATCGAATCCCTAATTTTCAGAAAGCATGCAATGACAGCGATGAATCAGGTTTTAGTAGTTGAGGACGAGGAAGTCATTCGTACAGCCTTGAAGCGCCTGCTGGAACGCCATGACTACAAGGTCAGTGAAGCGGGCACGGTAAAGGAGTCGCTGGAAAAATACGACATGGATGATTTCGATGTCATCATCAGCGACTTGCGACTACCTGGCGCTCCCGGCACAGATCTGATCAAGGCAACGAAGACGCCGGTTCTGATCATGACCAGTTACTCCAGTATCCGCTCCGCCATCGACTCGATGAAGATGGGCGCCGTGGATTATATTGCCAAGCCTTTCGAACATAACGAACTGATCGAATCCGTCGCCAAGATCATTCGCGAGAACGCACGCCCTCCCCGCAATAAAGTTGAAGAAACCGAAAGCAGTCAGCCTCCGATGCTGGGAATGATTGGCAGTTGCCCCCCGATGCTGGAACTGTTTCGGCGCATCCGCAAAGTAGCACTGACGAATTCCACCGTGTTGATCAATGGCGAGTCCGGAACCGGCAAGGAACTGGTCGCACGCGCGATCCACAAATTGAGCACCCGCCAGGATCACGAAATGATCTCGGTGAACTGCGCGGCCATTCCGGAGAATCTGATAGAGTCCGAATTGTTTGGTCACGAGAAAGGCTCTTTCACCGGTGCCACCCAGACACGTACGGGTCTGGTCGAGGCGGCTGACAATAGCACCCTGTTTCTCGATGAAATTGGCGAATTGCCGCTGGAAGCCCAGGCGCGACTGTTACGCGTATTGCAGGAAAACGAGATTCGCAAAGTAGGTTCTGTACAATCGCGCAAAGTCGATGTGCGACTTGTCGTTGCGACCCACCGTGATCTGAAACAACTCGTGATCGATGGCAATTTCCGGGAAGACCTGTATTACCGCATCAATGTCATGACCCTGCTCATTCCACCCCTGCGGGACCGTGGCAATGACATTCTCGAGCTGGCCCAGGCGATTCTCAAGCGCACTTGCACCCGACTGAAGACCCCGATGTTAACGCTCAATGAGAGTGCAACACAGGCAATTGCCAGCTATCCCTGGCCAGGCAACGTTCGCGAACTGGAGAACGCTATTGAGCGTGCCGTGGTACTTGCTGAGAGTAATGAGATCGGTGAAGAATTGCTGGCAATTGATAGCGAGACGGCGTCCAGCCGTTTCTCGACCGAGAGACCCCATGCCTCCCAGTCCCTGAGTGAGCCCGTTGAAGAACTGTCGCTCGAAGACTATTTCCAACGCTTTGTTCTGGAACACCAGGACGCGATGAACGAAACCCAGCTCGCGAAGAAGCTGGGGATCTCCCGCAAATGCCTGTGGGAGCGCCGCCAACGTTTCGGCATTCCCCGCAAGAAGAAACAGCTTGCGGATTGAGTCCCGGGCCCATGCCGCCAGACGCAAACGTGACAGCGCAGCGGGCCGGCGAACCTTAACTGCGACAATCAAATTTTGTTACTGCTACGCAATTACCCAAATTTCAGTGAAATTTGGTAACAGATTAACGCCTTTAAGGAATTGGTTACTGAATTCAAAAATTACAACTCTTTGAAATATTTCACTATTTTATTATTGGCACGGTTCCTGCTCCTACTCGCAGGCTAATAACAATAAATAATAATAATAAGCTCCAATAAAAAGAAAAATCGCATTACTGAGTTGAACAACGAAGTTTAGTGCATTAAATAAAAACAAGGTCGGGTTTGAGGCCCTAACAATAGCCTGTTGCTATTGAGCCCCATACATACAACCTATTGCTTATGTGGCACCGCGTGTGGAGCCCAATTTAATAACAATAATAAAAAACCATTAATAATAATAAAAAAAGCAAACTTCCTGAGGGGGGTGGAATCACCCCCCAAATCTATCGTCAGCACCTTCTCGCACCACAAACCACGCTTTAATTTCTGCAGTATCCGTGTATTATCCCGATACCTTTTCACGCATCCCGACGCCTGTGCCTGTCCGATCTCGATCATCGGGTTCACGCGTCCACAGCAAGGCTTGTTCCACTTCCTTCACCTTGGTCATCTATGCGAAGTAGCAGATTGAAATGAATTATCTCGCAGCATTACCGGGCGCAGAAAAGGCGACAGTACTGGAACGTGACCAGCATACGATTTCCCGCAAGAACATCTCTCCGAACGCATTGAAGGCCCTTTATGCCTTGCGTGACGCTGGTTATTACGCCTTTCTGGTTGGCGGTGGGGTCAGGGACTTGTTGCTGGGAAATTCCCCCAAGGATTTTGACATCGCCACCGATGCCACGCCCGAGGAATTGAAGCGGGAATTCCGCAATGCCCGCATCATTGGCCGTCGTTTCAAAATCGTGCACTTGCGTTATGGCCGGGAGATCATCGAAGTAACGACGTTCCGTGCCCATCACGAACAACAGAATGAGATTGCCGATAACGTCTCCCGGCGCCAGATCAAGGATCTGGACTCGGCACACTCCTCTGATGGCATGCTCCTGCGCGATAACGTATTTGGCACGATTGACGCCGATGCGATGCGCCGGGATTTCACCGTCAATGCCTTGTACTACACAATCGACAATTTCCAGGTACTGGATTTCTGCAATGGGCTTGACGATCTCGCGGAGCGACAGATTCGCATGATTGGTGATCCTCGCGAGCGCTACAAGGAAGATCCGGTTCGTATGTTGCGCGCGATCCGCTTCGCCGCCAAACTCGATTTTGACATCGAACCGGCTACCCGCGCGCCAATCGATGAAATGTCGCATTTACTCGAGTCGATCTCTCCGGCGCGACTGTTCGACGAAACCATCAAGCTCTTTACTAACAGCTATTGTGAAGCCACTTTTGCCCTGTTGCGGCAATATAAGTTGGGACGCTACCTGTTTGGCCCCACTTTCGAGGTGCTGGACAGGCTGCCAAGCGATGACGTGGCCGCTCGCGTCATCGATCTCGCACTACGAAACACCGATGATCGACTTGCCGATGGCAAGTCGGTGACTCCGGCCTTCCTGTTTGCCGCGCTGTTGTGGCCTGTACTCCAGCAACATTTACGCAAGCTGCCAGACGATGGGTTCGGGCAGATTTCATCTATTCTTCGGGCGGCCGACAGCGTCATCATGGAGCAGTTGCAATTCACGGCTATTCCCAAACGGTTCACAGCCATGACGAAAGAGATTTGGGAACTGCAAGTGCGTTTGGAAAAACGCAATAAGCGTGGCGCCGAGGCCGCCTTCAGTCATCCGCGCTTCCGCGCGGGTTACGATTTCCTGCTACTGCGGGAAGAAGCAGGTGAGAACCTTCATGGTCTCGGTGACTGGTGGACGGAATACCAGCTTGCCGACCCGGCGCGTCGACTGCAGATGACCGAGTCATTCGCCTTGCCAGGCAAGAAGCGCCGACGACGACGTCGCCGCGGCGGTGCAGGTGGTACACAGTGACGCGCAGCAGTGGCTTCAGTCGCAAGCCCCCGCGCTTCATCGCAGTTGAGGGACCTATTGGTGTTGGCAAGACCAGCCTGTGCAAACGCCTTGCCGATTCCTTCAACTACAATATGCTGCTGGAAAACAGCGACGACAACCCGTTCCTGGCCCGTTTCTACCAGAACCCGCGCCAACATGCCCTGTCGACACAGCTGTTCTTCCTGTTTCAACGCGCTCAGCAAATGCAGGAGCTGCGCCAGGACGATCTGTTTGAACCGGTTCGTGTGGCCGATTTCCTGATCGAGAAGGATCAGTTGTTTGCACGACAAAATCTCGATCCGGATGAGTACGCGCTCTATCAGAAAGTGTTTCAGCACCTGACTATTGACGCGCCGACGCCGGATCTCGTGATCTATCTGCAAGCGCCTACAACGGTGCTACTGGACCGTATTCGTAAACGTGGTATCGACGCCGAACAACTGATCGAATTGCCCTATCTTGAAAATTTGAATACAGCCTATACCGAGTTTTTTCACTATTACAGCAAGTCTTCCCTGCTCATTGTGAACAGTGCCGAAATCGATCTGGTCCAAAATGAGGATGACTACCAGCAATTGCTGGACTATATTGTCTCCTGTCCAAGCGGTACGACGTATTTCAATCCGCGCCAGACATTGCTGTAGACCCCGGGCGCGACCAGGCTTACGGCACCGCCGACTCAGAGCAGAATCTTCCTCTATTCAATCATCGAGAGCCCAGCGTTTCCATCATGAGTGCCACCAGCCGCAATAACAGCGTTACCCTGACCACCCTGCAAGAAATCAAACGGCGCGGCGAGAAGTTTGCGTGCCTGACTGCCTACGATGCCTGCTTCTCGACTATCCTGAGTGAGGCTGGCGTGCACGTTATTCTTGTCGGCGATTCACTCGGCATGGTCCTGCAGGGACACGACAGCACACTGCCTGTTACGATGAAACATATGATTTATCATATGGAGTGTGTTAAACGTGGCAACCGTGGATCATTGCTTGTCGCGGACCTTCCGTTCATGAGCTATTCTTCCGAAACGCAGACACTGGAAAACTGCGCGGCATTGATGCGAGCAGGCGCTCAGATGGTGAAGCTGGAAGGCGGAGCGTGGATAGCCAATACCACTCGTCTGCTTGCCGAACGCGGTATCCCCGTCTGCGCTCACATGGGATTGACGCCACAATCTGTAAACCGAATTGGCGGATTCCATGTACAGGGGCGCGACACAAACCAGGCCCAGACAATCATCGAGGAAGCCTTGCTGTTGCAGGAAGCCGGCGCCAGTATCCTGTTATTGGAATGTGTCCCACGCTCACTCGGCAAGACCATCACCGAGCAACTCGACATCCCCGTGATCGGCATCGGGGCCGGTCCGGATACGACCGGACAGATCATGGTGCTGCATGATGTGTTGGGGGTATCGCCCATCACACCGAAATTTGTCAAAAATTTCCTCGCCGAATCCACAAGCGGAATTCCAGGGGCGATTACAGCCTATGTGGAAGCCGTACAATCCGGCGCCTTCCCAGCGCCGCAACACTGCTTCAATTGAGCGACACCAGCCATGCTCAACCTGACCCGCAAGCGCGAACTCCGCGCAGAACTGGCAGCAATCCGCCGCGACGGCCGCTCCATAGCGCTCGTTCCGACTATGGGCAATCTTCACGCAGGACATATTGAACTTGTGAATCAGGCCCGGGCGCGGGCGGATTTCATTGTCTGCACGATCTTTGTCAATCCTCTGCAATTCGGCGCGGGTGAAGACCTTGACGCCTATCCTCGCACGCTTGCCGAAGATATCGCGAAGTTGGAAGCGGCCTCCTGCGATTGCCTGTTCGCACCTGCGGTGGAGGAAATCTATGACACCGATCTCGCTGTCGCAACCCGGATACACGTCCCGGATTTGTCTGACGAGTATTGTGGGCGCAGTCGGCCGGGACATTTCGATGGCGTCGCCACTATCGTCAGCAAGTTGTTCAATCTCGTGCGGCCAGACCTGGCCGTATTCGGTCTGAAGGACTATCAGCAGTTTCTGATTATCCAGAAACTTGTGACTGACCTCGAATTCGATATCGAGTTGCTGGGTGTTGAGATTCAGCGTGAGGCTAGTGGTCTGGCAATGAGTTCCCGCAACCGCTATCTGAGCGCCACTCAGCGCGTGCAGGCGGCGCTCATCCAGCAAACCCTGCAGTCCATGCGCAAACAACTCGAAGCCGGTGCCCGCGATTTCAGAGCCATCGAAACGGCGGCGAAGGATCGCCTGTCTGCGGCCGGTTTCGACGTCGACTACCTTTCAATTAGTGCCGCAACCACACTCCGACGCGCCGAACCTGGCGAACGCCAACTTGTTATTCTTACGGCAGCACGCCTCGGACCCACTCGGCTGCTCGACAATATTCGCTTCGCACTGCACGACTGAAATTCAGGGTACACGCGCCAGGGCGCCGGTTGAGCGAGTCCGGGCAATGCGGCATACTTGGCGACTCCAAGGAAGCCACTCATGTCAGAAGAAAAAATCTACCCCGTCTCTCCGGCCGCGGCCGAGTTCAGCCATCTCAGCAAGGCTCGGTTCGACGAGTTGTATGCACAATCCATTGCCACCCCGGATGAATTCTGGGCCGAGCAGGCAGGCCAGCTCCTGCATTGGCACAAGCCATGGAAGTCGGTAGTAAGTAGCGAGTTTCGCACGGCGCAAACCAGTTGGTTTGCCGGCGCCCAGCTTAATGTTGCATTCAATTGCATCGATCGGCATCTCGAACGTCGCGGTGAGCAGACCGCGATCATCTGGGAAGGCGATGAGCCCACTGACGACAAGAAAATTACCTACCGCGAATTGCACCGCCAGGTGTGCAAACTCGCGAATGCGTTGAAAGCGCGAGGTGCGAAAAAAGGTGACCGCATCTGTATCTACATGCCGATGGTACCTGAGGCCGCGTACGCAATGCTCGCGTGTGCCCGCATCGGCGCCATTCACTCCGTCGTTTTCGGCGGCTTCTCGCCGGAGTCATTGAAGGACCGGATTCTTGATTCCGACTGCCAGATCGTGATTACAGCCGATGAAGGAGTGCGCGGTGGCCGCACGATTCCCTTGAAGGCGAATGTCGATGCCGCCGTTGCCAACTGTCCCAATGTCCACAGTGTGTTTGTTGTGAAAAGGACAAGGGCCGCCGTGCCGTGGACCGAAGACCGCGATGTCTGCTACCACAAGGCCACTGAGGCGGCGAGTGCGGAGTGCGAGCCAGAATGGATGGATGCCGAAGATCCCTTATTCATTCTCTATACCTCTGGTTCCACCGGGAAGCCGAAGGGCGTCCTGCACACGACAGCGGGTTATCTCCTAGGAGCCGCCATTACCCACAAGTATGTGTTCGATTATCATGATTCTGAAGTGTACTGGTGCACGGCCGACGTAGGCTGGGTCACTGGTCACTCCTATATCGTCTATGGTCCGCTCGCGAATGGCGCCATCACCCTCATGTTCGAAGGCGTGCCAACCTATCCTGATGCCTCCCGGTTCTGGGAAGTGATCGACAAACATCAGGTCGCGATTTTCTATACTGCCCCAACGGCACTGCGCGCGCTGATGTCAGCAGGCGACGCCCCAGTGCAGAAGACCTCGCGGCGCTCGCTTCGGCTGCTCGGATCGGTTGGCGAACCGATCAATCCCGAGGCCTGGGAATGGTATTACCACGTGGTCGGCGACAGTCGCTGCGCGATAGTCGACACCTGGTGGCAGACTGAAACCGGTGCCATCATGATCACCCCCATTCCTGGTGTCACCGACCTCAAGCCGGGTTCCGCGACCCGACCTTTCTTCGGTGTCAAACCGGCTCTATTGGACGCAGAGGGCAAGGAATTGAGCGGTGAAGCGACAGGGAATCTGGTACTCAGCCAGAGCTGGCCGAGTCAGATTCGAACCGTTTACGGCGACCACCAGCGCTGCATCGACACGTATTTTTCCGCCTACCCGGGCTACTACTTCACGGGTGACAGTGCGCGTCGCGATGCCGACGGCTATTATTGGGTTACCGGTCGTGTCGATGACGTCATTAATGTCTCCGGTCACCGCCTCGGCACCGCCGAAATCGAGAGTGCATTGGTACTTCACGAACAAGTGGCGGAGGCCGCCGTCGTTGGCTACCCGCATCCGATCAAGGGACAAGGGATCTACGCCTATGTGACCCTCATGCAGAATTCGACGGAATCCGAGGATCTGCGCCGGGAACTCATCCAGTTCGTTGGCAAGGAAATCGGCGCGTTCGCCAAGCCGGAGGTGATTCAATTTGCGCCCGGATTGCCGAAGACCCGCTCCGGCAAGATCATGCGCCGCATACTGCGCAAGATCGCCGCCAATGAACTCGACAATCTCGGCGACACGACCACCCTGGCTGACCCGGCCGTAGTGGATCACCTCATCAGCAATCGCGTCAATCAATAGGGCACTCACGAGGCTGTCAATGCATCATGCTGGAACTACGACCCAACTGTGAACGCTGTGACAAGGATCTGTTGCCCCAGTCATCCGAGGCCTGCATCTGCTCCTTCGAATGCACGTTCTGCCGCGATTGCGCCGAAAATGTGTTTTCTCTGATCTGCCCGAACCGCGGAGGCGATCTTGTCACGCGCCCGACGCGTGCCACTGCCCTGCTGGAGAAATATCCGGCATCGACTAAACGAGTCACAAAGTAATCACGGGCGACATGTCTCACTATTTGGCGACAGTGCGATGGCAACGCAACGACGGCGACTTCCGGGCACGAACCTATTCCCGTGAACATCTATGGGAGTTCGATGGCGGCAGCGTGGTTCCTGCATCGGCTTCGCCCCAGATCGTCCCCCTGCCAATGTCCAACGCGGTGAATGTCGATCCTGAGGAAGCCTTTGTAGCGTCTCTGTCATCTTGTCACATGCTGTTCTTTCTCGACCTGGCCGCGCGTGCCGGCTATCAGATCGACAGTTATGTGGATGCCGCCGAGGGCCGCATGGGAAAGAACGCTCAAGGCAAAACGGCGATGACCGAAGTTACGCTGCATCCCGTCGCCCTTTTCTCGGGACCTGAGCAGCCGGATTCGGCTACCATCGCCTCATTGCACCACAAGGCGCATGAGTTGTGCTTCATCGCCAATTCCGTAACTACCGCGGTCGCAATCGCCCTTTAATCCTGTCCTGACATCCTGCTCAATTGCGTTGTCCCGGAGGCTCAGGCATAGTGGATCGCACGATAACCGAAGTCTGAGTCCGTAATCCAGGTCGTGCCCGCAGCTTCTATGCCTTCACTTTTCCTTTCTCGCTTGCGCTACAGCAGCCGTGCTCCGGTGAGTCTGCTGCGATTGCTGATGGGCCTGTTTCCCCTGACATTGCAGGGCACAATCACCCTGCTGATCACGGCAATGGCCCTGCGAGTTTATGGTTATGGGGCGATGGATCTCGTCGTATTCGCGCTCGCCATCTGTGCCTTGACAATCGTGATAGCGAGCCTGTTCTGCGCCATCATCTGCGGCATCCTGATTCAGCGTCGCGTGCATCGGCTTTTGCTCACCTCAAGGGGATATGCGAAGGGAATCCAGGTTGAGGCCGGGTTCCCGAACGAGACCGGCTTTAGCTTACCGGTACTGACCTGGTTTCCTCTGGTCAAGCTGACCTGGCGCGTGGTTTATCCGGATTACATCGACACGCGGGTACGCGTCTCCGGCGACAACGTACTCTATGAGGAGATAATTCCTCGCAGACGCTGTCTGACCGATCACCTTGTGCGACAGTTCACGGTCTCCGATGTCCTCGGTTTTTGTCGCTACACCTGGCGACAGCAGCAAGAGCTGGACTGCATGGCGCTACCCCAGACCAACACGATCAAACCACTACCTTTACTCCGCTCGATGACAGCCGAGGACGGCATTCCCAATCCGACCGGCAATCCCGATGGCGATCGCATGGAAATTCGCCCCTATGTGCCGGGAGACTCGGTACGCAACATCATGTGGAAAGTGTATGCCCGCAATCGCCAATTAAATGTGCGTCTGGCTGAAAGGAGCGTATTTCACAGCAAACGAACGGTAGCGTACCTGTTGAGCAGCCGCAACGACGAAGCGGCAGCGGCAATTGCGCGGGTAGCGCTGGAGTCGGGAGCGCTGGGAGAAGACTGGGTATTCGCTGCCGATGGCACCGAGACGCCCTCGGACAAACTGGCTCCGGCACTGGTAGCCATTGCGCGCTCACGGGCGCTGCATCGCCCCTATAGCTATGGTCTGGACCAGTTTCTATTACAGGCGCTAGGCGGCTCCAGCGCTCACTGCATCGTGTTCGCCGCGGCCGAGATGGCCCCCTGGCTACCCCATTTGAAGCTAACAATGGCGCGTTATCCCGGTCAATTCTCCTTGGTGCTGGCCACAGACGGTTTCGATGAAGGCCAGCGAGAGTCGCTCTGGAAGCGACTGCTCCTGCGCCCACTGCAACCGGTAGCCGGCAGGAGCACAAGCAGTTCGCGTGGCGATTTGCGCAATTTATTGACCGAAATGGGTCAACTAGTAGAATCAACCCTGATTGTCGACCGGGCTTCGGGGTATAGTTTCGATCAATTCTTCAGGAAAGTGTGAGCCATGACCAAGGCCGGAGAGGTTGGACTGCGCTATCTGCCCACGAGTTTACGTGCGGCCATCGTCGCCAGCAGTTTCTGGGTATTAAGCCTGTCCATGACGGTGCTGAGTGGCTCGGTCGCCGGTGTGCTGGGCTGTATGATCGCCAGCTACCTGATGGATTCCGGGCTGCGCCGTTCACCGTTGCAATTGCTGCGCACACCAACTCTCATCGCTGCCATTCTCGGCATCTGCCTGATTGGGCTCCTGCTTGCGAGTTTCGTCACTGGCACCTCCCTGCTGGCTAGCGCCTTCTCACCCATCGTCGCCTTTAACACCGGCGAGGCGGTGAAGTGGTTTGTCTTCAGCGCTGCTGTCACCGCCATTCTGCGCACGCTTGCACAGCGCACGAGTTTCGGTGCTGTACTCGAAATCGTTTTCGTCGCCACTGCTTTCGTCATCACGCTCTCTGCGCATCGCAATGGCATGATTCATCGCCCCTTCTTTATTGGCGATTTCGCTCTCGTGCGCGGAATTGACCCTTCGGCAATCCTGATGGCAGTGGGCTGTGGTGCCGTGCTTACTCTGGCTGCGTTGCTCATCACAGAGAATAATCAGCGCCGTCTGCCCTACCATTTCGCACTGATTGGAATCCTTTGCTTCTCGCTGCTCATTTACGTGCGCATGTTTGGCCTGCCCACACCTCAGCTCACAGACGATCTGGGATTGACCGGCGCGGAGCAGATGGGTGGTGGTGCGCAACGGGATAATCCGTTCCGTGACGGCGAGAACGACGCCAGTGACAAAGAGGCGCCTGTGGCAGTAGTCGTCTTCAGGGACGACTACGAACCGATTGACGGCTCTTATTATTTTCGTGAATCCGCCTATTCCGAGTTTCGCGGCACCATGCTCGACTTCACCAGTCGTGCGGATATGGATCAGGACCTGATCGAGTCTATCGGCGCCGGTCGCACCGAGACCGAACAGATGCCGCTGGCATTGGACCAGCGAACACCAGTACGCATGACGATCGGCATGTTGGTGCCGCATCGAAATCCTTTCGGACTGGAAACACCGATAGCCTACGAGAATGTCCCAAACCCGAATAATCTTCGCTTCAAACGCACTTATGACGCTTACTCATTGGCGCCAACCTATGATTTCAACTATATGCTCGGTCGCGAGACCGGTCGCGCGGACTGGTCTGATGAAGTGCGGCAGAAGTATCTGGAAGTGCCCGATGACCCGCGCTACAAGGAACTGGCAGAGTCTCTCATCACCGACCTGCGTCCGCAGTACGCCGATGATGCCTTTGCAAAGGCCTGGACGGTGAAGACCTATCTCGACGAAAACGGCATTTACAGCCTGAAAAACCAGCACGCCTACGCGGATGATCCGGCGGCATCCTTCCTGTTCGGTGACCTGACTGGCTATTGCATGCATTTTGCGTTTGCCGCGACCTACCTGTACCGCAGTCTCGGCATCCCTGCTCGGGTGGGCGTCGGTTATTCGGTGCCGGCGAGCAATCGCGCGGGCGGCTCAGCCCTGCTGATTCAGGCCATTCACGGTCACGCCTGGCCCGAGATCTATTTCCGCGACATCGGCTGGGTCATTGTCGATCCAGCCCCGCAACAGACACTGGTAGACATGACGACAGACCCGCAGAATGATCTGCAACAAATGCTTGGTGACATGCTGCGTGACAACGCTTCGTTCGAGGATTTCCTCGACTCCCAGCAAACCTCGTTTATCGAATTGCAGACGGTGCTAAACATACTCTACTTGATCGTGGGCCTGACACTGCTCGTGGGATATGGCACGAAAGTCTACCGGCTTTGGTTGCCGGCCTATGCGCGCACTGAAAACCAGTATCGGGCGAGTTATCGCGCGGCATTGGACAAGCTGTCAGCGATCGGCGTACACCGGCGGCCGGGTGAGAGTCGAGAAGCCTTCGCCCGCCGAGCAAGCACAGTCTCACCGACCTTGACCGAGATGACAGCCTTGCATCTGCAGAGCGCACTGGGTGCAACCAAGGCGGCGAACGACGCCAGCGCACAATGGCGTCGACTGCAGCAGCGTGTGGACACAGAAATTCATGCCAGCACCCAATTTGGCAAGCGACTGCTGGCCCTGATCAACCCGTTTTCCTGGATGCTGACGCGTTAGCAGGCATCCCGTGAATCCCCGCCTTACCTTCAACTGGAGTAAAGCATGACGTCTGAGAGCACGGCAGAATTCGCCGCACTGGAACTCGAATCCACCACAGTCACCGACAGCGGCGGCGCGCTGCGACAGGCCGCCGATGTCTTGCACAAACTGATACAGTCGGTGAAGCAACAGGTGCTCGGGCGCGATGACGTCATCGAGCTGGCGATCATCGCGCTGATAGCCGATGGCCATGTGCTGCTGGAAGATTTCCCCGGCTCAGGCAAGACCACGCTGGCGAAGGCTCTGGGTGAAGCAATCGTTGGCGAGGGCGGCAACGCGGATCCGGCCATCGTTCCTTTCCGGCGCATCCAGTTCACCCCCGACCTGTTGCCATCCGACGTCACCGGTGTGCCCGTGTTTGACAGTAATAGCAATGAGTTCCATTTCCGACACGGCCCGCTGTTCGCCCATGTCGTGCTCGCCGATGAGATCAATCGCACCTCTCCAAAGGTACAATCGGCGATGCTGGAGGCGATGGGCGAGAAACAGGTCACTGTCGACAACGTCACTTACCCCCTGGATGAACTGTTTTTCGTCATCGCGACTCAAAATCCGCTGGACCTCGTCGGCACCTATCCGCTGCCGACTCCACAACTCGACCGCTTCCTGTTCAAGATCACCATGGCCCATATCGATCGTGAAGCTGAACTGGATGTTCTGGCAACCTACAAAGAGCGACGCGACAGGAGCCACGGCAAGATCACCGTCAGCCGCGACGAGGTGATTGCGGCGCGGCAAACGATCGACAGTGAAGTGGTAATCAGTCCGGCTGTGAAGACTGCTCTCGTCGACATCTCCCGCAATCTGCGCGAGGACGATCGGGTATTACAGGGAAACTCAACCCGCAGCATGGTGCTCTTGCTACCCGCACTGCAGGTCGCGGCGGTGCTCAGAGGTCGCAACTATGTGAGCGCGGAAGACATCGAGTTATTGCTTCCGCGCGTACTGGGACACCGCATCGAGCTCGCTCCGGGGGTCTCTGATCTGAAACGGGTACTATTGGACAATATGCGCGGCCCCATGGAGCAACTGGCACGAGGCACCCTCATCTAATGCTATTCCGACGTCGCTATAAATCCTGCGTCGTCGGGTTTGGCCCGCTGCTGTGCGGCGTGTTTTTAGCTTGCGCCAATTCCGCCTGGTCACAGGACACTGACGAACCCGAAATCGGCTCTATCGAGATACCCGAGGTGCGCATGCCCCTGTGTTTCGGGTTCAGCGATATCACCGATGTTCGCGCACTGGAGGTGTGCAGCGCACTCAACCTCGATGAGAACGTTAAGGCTCGCGAGCTGAGTGAACAATGGCTGCGTGAACAACCTGACAATCCCGCTGCCCAGTTTGCGCTGGCCGAAGTGCTGTTCACTGTTGAAGGGAACATGGCACGCGCGCTCTATCACCTGAACCGCGCCGAGGAGCTGACCGGTTACACCTCACTCACCGAGGCCATTGCCGCTGACAATGTCATTTGGCATTACCTGACCTTAAGTCAGCTTTCCTATGTGCATCAATTGATGGGGAACCAGCTCAAGTCGCTGGAATACCTGGACAAGCTGCATGACATCTATGGCCAGGAGATCGAGTCCTTCCGTGGCTGGCCATTAATCAAGCTGAAGCAATACGAGGCCGCCCGGGCCAGCGCCAATCTGGTCCTGCAGACGAGTGATAATGCGCGGGAGCGCTCCCGTGCGTGGAATACACTGTGTGCAGTTGAACTGGCGAGTCTGCAACCAATCGAGTCCCTCTCTGCCTGCGACCGGGCCATTGACGAAGATGAGAATCTCGCTGACAGCAGCAATGACTATGACACCGTGTACCTGAGCAACGCGTCCGAGGTTTCTCTGAGTCTGCTACAGATTGACAAAGCTGAGGAATATCTCGATCGCGCCACCCGTTATCTCAATCCCGACAGCGTCGCCGACCCGTGGATTTACAAGCTGTATCTGACGATGAACCAGAGCCGGTTTGACGAGGCGCGCGAGGCACTCGATCGCATGCTGATCTGGCGTGAGACACAGGACCCGGTAGTGAGCGTAATGAATCGGGCGGAGCACTTCCTGGTTAGCGCCAGTTTTCTGTTACTGGCCGGCTACGCCGAGGATGCCATAAAACTCACGGCAACAGCGCTCAATCAACCGGACAGGAACGGCTCCTACAGCGCCGATGACGCGCAGAAAGACAGCTTCGCCGCACTGCTGAACATGATGGCGAACGAGACCGAATATCAGGTACAACTCGAGATGCTCTCAACGCTGAGCCTCGCGCAAAGACTGCAGGCCCGCCCGCATCTCTGGCGACTCCAACTCGACGCCTGGCGCGCGGAACGGCGAGCCGCCTCCCTGTATGCGAGCAGCGAAGTGCTCCTGAGTCGCTTGCGCCCCTATTCGCCACTGGACGTGCATGTGCCGGAATGGATCGAACCGGAAATCATCCGTATCATGGGCACCGGTGTGATGAGCCAAATGCTTACCCAAGCTGACGCCGCTGGCGCCTTCACTCTGAACCATGGCTATTACAATGCCTATGGAACCGAAATTGCCGCACTGGAACACCAGGACGAAGTCGTACTCGGACTGGGAGAAAGGGCCCTGACGGAACTGCCGTCTCAGGAATCCCTGTTGCGGGGTCGAGTGTCGGCACGTATGGCGCAATCCGCTTGGGAACTCGAAGATTACTCCACGGCGCTGGCTCTCTTTCGTCAGGCCTATGCACTCGATCCCAGTATCACTCGGCGTCTGGGACTGTCACTGCCAGTGACTCTAGTCGGCGATGACACAGCGCTTGCATCCGAGGTGATGGATCTTCTCGCGCGCTCGCCCCGATTCCACACCGACCCTAACGGCCTGCTTCTGGAAGTTACTTCCACACAGGATTTATCGATCTGCCTTAAATCTCGCTCCGCCGAGACGCTCACGTGTTACACTATGGCGCCTGACAGTAGCCAGGGCAGTGCGGAGATCGCCCGTCAACTGGTACTTCAGTTTCACACCGACACGTTTGGCTTGGGATTCGACATCAGCAAGGCACAACGCTCCATGTTGCTTGGCTCCAGCGTCATCCTCAGTGCCCAGACCAACGGCAACCAACAAAACAATCGGGACGCAGTCCTTAATCGCTGAGGCGCGACGGCGAGAATGCGGCGTTCCCTGCCTGGCGCGTCGTCGCGCTATTGCGAGTCACCAATTTGACCAACACGAATTCCCTGAGCAAAACGCTAGTAGTCTTGCTGGCGGCGACGTCGGCACTGGGACCCGCTGCCATGCAGATCCTGTTACCGGCTATCCCGGTGATTCGGCAGGAACTCCAGGTCAGCGCCGAAGTAGCCCAGCTCACACTCAGCCTGTCGATGTTTGCCATTGCTATCGGTACTCTGGTTTATGGTCCGCTGTCCGATAAGTTCGGTCGCAAACCTGTCATGCTGCTCGGACTTTCGATCACCTTGTTTGGCTCCGTCTGCTGCCTGTTTGCCCACAGCATCGGCTGGCTAATCGTAAGCCGTTTTATCCAGGCCTTCGGCGGCGCCGTGGGACTGGTCCTGGCACGTGCTATCGTGCGGGATGTCTATGGTGGGCAGGAGGCGGCACGTGTTATTGCCACGCTCGTCATGGTGATGGTTGTGATTCCGATGCTGTCTCCGGCTCTCGGCGGCGAATTGATGATCCTGTTCGGCTGGGAATCGGTGTTCGTGGTGATTGCGGTACTGACAAGCCTGATGGCTTTGTTTCTGTACAAGAGCCTGCCAGAGACTCTGGTAGAGCCGGTCCCTTTTGCCGGGGTTGGCGCGATGCTGATGAATTTCGTGAGACTGTTCCAGTCACGCGTATTCTGTGGCTATGCCTTCTGCGTGACTTTCGTGTCGGTTGTCTTCTTCAGTTTTATCTCTGCTGCGCCAGAGATCATGGTATCGGTGCTGAAACGCCCGGCGACCGAATATGGCTATTACTTTGTTATGGTGCCTGCCGGCTTTATGGCCGGCAATTACACGACCCGCTATTTCGGCCGCAGCTACTCCATGAATACCATGATCGGCGTTGGCGCCAGCATCGCCGTCGGCGGGATTGGCCTGACCATCGCGTTGCAGCTGTTGGGCCTGCATCACCCGCTTGCCTTGTTTGCGCCCGTGGCGCTCGCCATCTTCGGCAACGGTATCACCCTGCCCAATGCCCAGGCGGCGGCAATCAATGAATTCCCCCGCTTTGCCGGCAGCGCCTCGGGGCTGACAGGGTTCCTGCAGATGGCATTCTCGGGGATTGCAGCGCAGCTGGTGGCGATAGTGTTCAATGGTACTGTCTATCCACTGCTGGTCATCATGCTGGGTGCCTCACTTATTTCGCTCATCAGCTTTCGCTTTGGCGTCATGGCGAAACAGCAGAAGGGTTCAGAAGCGCAAAGCACTTAACTGGTCGATGAACGCCGCCTCGTCGCGCAGACAGCGCAAATCGAGCAGTAGACGATTGTTGTTGATTCTGCCAATCACCGGCTTTGGCAGTGACCGCAACGCGAACGCAAGTCGCTGCAAGTCCGCATCACGCTGCCCCTTTGGCGCGGCTACGGTAATTTCTAGCGCCCGACTTTCCAACAGATCCAGCGGCAATGCACCGCTGCCAATCTGACTGCGTGTAGCGACGAGAGCCACGGTGGCGTGCTTACCGAGCACGAGTTGCATGACTGTCAGTACCCGCTCTCCGAGAGCCTCGATCTCGGCCAGCGGTCGCATCAGATCAGCAAATAACGGCAGACGCTCGGTGAGCCGGGCCGGGTCTTTGTAGAGATTAATAACATCGATGAGTGCCGCCAGCGTGATCTTGTCCACGCGCAGAGCACGCTTGAGTGGATTCGCCTTTAACTTCTGCACCAGTGAGTGCTTGCCGACAACCAGGCCGGCCTGGGGACCTCCCAGTAACTTGTCACCACTGAAAGTAACGAGATCCGTCCCGACTGCAAGCACCTCCTGCACAGTCGGCTCATGCGGCAAACCAAACGGCTGCAGATCGAGGAGCGTACCACTGCCGAGGTCGAATACAAACGGGATATTGTGCTCATGAGCGAGCGCCGCCAATTCCACTTCGGAAACCGTGTTGGTAAAACCGCGAATTTCGTAGTTACTCGTGTGCACCTTCATGATGAGTCCAGTAGCGGGACAAATTGCGTTCGCATAGTCAGTTAGATGCGTACGATTGGTGGTGCCAACCTCCCGCAGCACGCAGCCGGCACTTGCCATCACGTCCGGTATACGGAATGAACCACCAATTTCAACGAGTTCTCCTCGTGAAATTAGCACTTCTTTGCCGGCGGCCAATGAATTGAGCACCAGCAACACAGCAGCCGCATTGTTGTTCACGACAGTTGCGGCTTCCCCTCCCGTCACATCCTGCAGAGATCTTGTGAGATGGATATCCCGATCGCCGCGCTCGCCAAGCTCCAGATCGTATTCCACGTTTACTGCATTGGTCGCTGCAATCGCCATCGCCGTTACGGCGCTGTCAGGTAATCGTGAGCGTCCGAGATTCGTGTGCAATACAGTGCCTGTCAGATTAAACACGGGCACGAGTGAGCTGGCGAACTCAGACTCCACATGCTTCGTGATATGCGCACAGAACTCATCGATAAATCCGGCTGAAAGCAGCCAGGTCTGCACAAAGTCGTCACCTTGTGCAAGCCCATCCCGAATCTCCTGCAAGGAGCGCTGGCAAGCACTCTTGACAGCGGCATGGCCGACACGAGCCCGCAGCGAACTGAGCGAGTCAGTCTGCAATAAGCGATCAACAGATGGCAGAGATTTGAACGGTGACAAGTCAGTCATGCTGTGGTGAATCTGCTTGATGGATTGAGTTGGAGATTACGATTGTTACGATGCGTCCTCAATCTACGTAAATTCACTCGCCAAGGCAAGCTATCAAAGTCCCGGGCCAGGACCTGACAGGACTCACAACAGTCCATGGCTTGCTATCACCCGGGCTCGGAGTCTACACTGCTTACGAATTTCCGGACCGAAGCACGCTTATGTCAGCCAAACACAAAGTCGTCGTCGTCAATAACTTTCATCCCGAAACCGTCGCCAAACTCGATGCCCACTATGAAACCACGCACCTGTGGGAGCTGGCCGAAGAGGAGAAGGCCGGCGTGTTAGCGTCACTCAATGGCACATGTGAAGCAGCCGCTTCGGCCTCCTGGTTTTGTGATCCCAAGATCTACTCCCTGTCTTCTCTCAGACTGCTCGCCTGCTTCGGTGTCGGCGTGGATGCGATCGATTTCAATGCGACCAACGAGCACGGGATCAAGGTAACGAATACCCCTGATGTGCTCAATGATGCAGTTGCGGATCTCGCCATCGCTCTCATACTCGCTACTGCTCGCAATCTTATCAACGCGGATCGCTTCGTGAGAGAACAGCAATGGCCAAACGGGCCATTCCCTTTCGGCCAGAGCCTGGCGGGAAAAACACTTGGCATCATTGGTCTGGGCCGCATTGGTGAAGCGATCGTCGAGCGTGCGCTTCCCTTTAAACTCAAAATTGCCTATCACAATCGTTCACCTAAGTCCGTACCTCACACTTACTATGGGAGTCTGCACGAACTGGCAGAAAATTCCGATTTCCTGCTTAACATGTTACCGGGCGGAACCGGAACGGCACGATTGATCGACGCATCGGTCTTCGCAAGCCTTGGGCCCAATGGTATTTTCCTCAATGTTGGACGCGGTTCGAGCGTGGATGAACCCGCATTGATAGCCGCGTTGCAGACC
>Ga0222714_10000962_pt1 | contig 32629 bp, 46 predicted proteins | sample C33_3DmetaG_FD_165048 | JGI IMG/M metagenome (GOLD analysis project Ga0222714, IMG submission 165048) | Estuarine water microbial communities from San Francisco Bay, California, United States - C33_3D | ecosystem: Environmental > Aquatic > Marine > Unclassified | place: USA: California... | reverse complement strand
AGAAACAGTTATTAAGTATGGTAATGTAGGTTTTGAAGGTAAAGGAAAAGATATGGTAATGAAGTTTAACTTTGATATTATATCAACACCTGATGAAGACTTAGAAGTAGAAACAAACACAGAGTTACAAGAACTCGCTCGTGATATTTTATTTACAATTTTTGATGAGAACAACAAATGAAGATATTAATATGTGGACTGCCAGGTGCAGGTAAAACAACTTTAGGTAGACCTTTTGCAGAGTTGATTGGTGGTATATTTTTAAATGCAGACGAAATAAGAAAAGAATATGATGATTGGGACTTTAGTCCAGAGGGTCGTATGCGACAATCGTTACGAATGAAGTTTCTATCAGATGGTGTAGTTAAAGCAGGTAAGATTGCAGTCGCAGACTTTATATGTCCAACACGACAAGCAAGAGAACAGTTTGGTGCAGACTTTGTTGTTTGGATGGACACAATCAAAGAGGGAAGATATGAAGATACAAATAAGATATTTGAACCTTTAGAAAAAGATGAGTACGACTATCACGTTTCAGGTTGGTTTGATGATACTCATAGAGAATTAGTTAAAGTCGTATCAAAATATATGGAGAGAAATAATGTTTGACTGGAAAAAACCTACCGTACAAATGCTTGGTCGTTGGCAACCATGGCATGATGGACATACAAAACTATTTATGAAAGCACACGAAATTACAGGTCAAGTTGTGATTATGGTAAGAGATGTACAAGGTGCAAGTGGTGGTGATGGACAAGATGATAATCCTTTTGATTATGGTAGTATTGTATTAGATGCTTCTACAAAATTATTGGAAAAAGGGTTTACAATCAACGTAGATTATATTATAATGAGAGTACCAAACATAGTTGATATCAGTTTTGGTCGTGGTGTTGGTTACACATTTACTGAACACGATTTAGGAGCAGAAATACATAATATCTCTGCAACAAAGATAAGAGAACAACTTCGAAAGGAAGGCAAACTTGACGCCAAACATTGAACAAACGATTCTTCGGAATCTTCTACATAATGAAATATATATGAGAAAGGTTCTGCCTTTCATCAAACCAGATTACTTTCAAGGTATATATAAAACACTATTCAAAGAAATTGGTAAGTATATTGGTAAATACAATAAATTACCTACACAAGAAACTCTAGTCATTGAATTAGAATCTTTGAGTGAAGAACAATATAATATGGCACTTGATATTGTTCCACATCTTTTCACAAAAGAAAAGATTGACGATAACTGGTTGAATGATGCAACTGAAAAGTGGTGTCAAGATAGAGCAATCTATAATGCAGTTATGGAATCTATATCAATCATTGATGGTAAACACGAAAGTTTAACAAAGAATGCCTTACCAGACTTGCTATCTAAAGCACTCGGTATTTCATTCGACACAAATGTAGGTCACGATTATGTTGAAAATGCAGAACAAAGGTTCGAATTCTATCACACGGAAGAGGACAGGATTCCGTTTGATTTGGATTACTTTAACAAGATTACAAAGGGAGGTGTACCTAACAAGACTCTTAATATTGCTCTTGCTGGTACTGGTGTCGGTAAATCTCTTTTTATGTGTCATGTTGCCGCTAATGCACTAACACAAGGAAAGAATGTTCTCTATATAACTATGGAAATGGCAGAAGAAAGAATCGCAGAAAGAATAGATGCGAATCTTCTGAATGTTCCTATTGACCAACTTGCGAATATGTCTAAAGATATGTTTACTCGTAAGGTTAACAATCTAACAAAGAAAACAAATGGTAAGTTAATTATCAAAGAGTATCCGACTGGTTCTGCACATGCAGGACACTTTCGTGCATTACTCAATGAACTAAAACTCAAACGACAATTTGTACCAGATATGATTTTTATTGACTATCTAAATATTTGTGCAAGTAGTCGAATGAAAACAATGGGAGGGTCTATCAATTCATACACTTACATTAAAGCAATTGCTGAAGAATTACGTGGCCTTGCGGTCGAGTTCAACATACCGTTGTTCTCTGCAACGCAGACGACTCGTTCTGGTTATTCTAACTCGGATATTGGGCTTGAAGATACGTCCGAGTCTTTTGGACTACCCGCTACCGCAGACCTCATGTTCGCACTCATCTCAACAGAAGAACTAGAGAAACTCGGTCAGTTTATGGTCAAACAATTGAAGAATAGATATAATGACCCAACTGTACATAAAAGATTTGTAATCGGTGTTGATAGAAGTAAGATGAGATTGTATGATGTTCGTGAAGTAGAACAGACATTACAAGATGATACACCAGTCTTTGACCATAGTGAAGTGGCAAATAAATTTGAGGGATTTAAAGTATGAGTACTGCAAAATTAATTAGTTATTCAACTGTACCAAATAAAAGTTATTATAGACAAAACATGGAAGATTTGATTGCCTATTGTGCAAGAGTATCTAATCCTGCGAATCAAGAGAATTACGATACATCACATAAACTTCTTAAATATCTTATAAGAGAAAAACACTGGTCACCATTTGAGATGGTATCTGCTTGTTTAGAAGTTACAACAACAAGAGATATTGCACGACAGTTGATACGACACAGGTCTTTCTCGTTTCAAGAGTTCTCACAAAGATATGCAGACCCATCAAAAGAATTAAATATAAACATATTAAGAGAAGCAAGATTACAAGATACAACTAACAGACAGAACAGCATACCAACAGAAAATTGCGAACTGCATCATTCTTGGTTTGACAAACAAGAAGCAGTCATGGACCTTGTAGAAGAAACATACAAGTGGGCAATAGATAATGGTATAGCAAAAGAACAGGCTAGAGCAATCTTACCAGAGGGTACTACTGAATCTAGGTTGTATGTGAACGGCACTATTCGTTCTTGGATTCATTATGTTGAACTTCGTTCAGGTAATGGTACACAGGCAGAACATAGGGAGTTAGCAATAAAATGTGCTGAAGCATTAAAGGGAGTATTTCCAATGATAACTAACTTTTTACAGGAGGACAAGTAATGAAAAAAGAAGATATAGTACAATCACAAGTAGTTGAATATATATTAAATAGACAACAGAAAAAAACAAAATATGATATTGGACAATATATAGCGAGATGTCTTGGTTTAGGAATAATAGCGTTTGCACAAGATACTTTATTATGGTTACCATTTGCCGCTTCAGTATTGTTAATTGGTGAAGTAATAGGGATAAGTAGAGATTTATGATGCAAGGATTTAGAGGTATGCACTACGGATTTATGGGTTATGGTTATGTAGGTCGTGCGACTTACGATATTATCGCAAGGTCAGAAGAAGGACATTATGGCACCATTCATGATGTCGCACACGAAGATTCGCATAGAGAGTTGTTGACTGAATGTAATGTTGTCTTTGTTTGTATACCAACAGTTACAGACAATGATATAGACAATGTTATATTTGAGATTAAAGAACTTAAGAAACTAAATCCATACAACACTATTGTTGTTCGTTGTACATTACCTCTTGGTTCATGTGATAGAATACAAAAAGAAACAAACGAGAAGATTATCTACTGGCCTGAATTCTTACGAGAACAACACTTTGATGAAGATAAAGTGAAACGACCATGGATTATTGGACACGATGGTGTGAGTCTACCAGAGTTTATTACTAAAGATAATTACATAGAAGTATCAACAAAAGAGGCAGAACTTATTAAGATGTTCTCAAACAATCTAGGTACAATGAGAGTTGCATTTGCCAATGTATTCTATGACTTGGCAGGTAAAGTTGGTGCAGATTATAACAAAATCAAAGATGCATATCTACAAGTACAACAGAATCAATCTTATCTTGATGTGCCAGGATATGATGGTAAACTAGGGTTTGGTGGTAAGTGTCTACCAAAAGACTTAGACTTCTTGATTAACACACTAGACCAGAATGATGTAGATTCTATGATGTTTAAAGCAGTTCGTGAACTAAATGACGAATGGAGAAATAAAGAGTGAGTTATCTTAACCATAACATACCACCTTTTAGTTGTTATATTAGAAACGAATATCTTTTTGACCACGAAAAAGGACACGGTGAATTTACTTGGGGCGAAGTACATAGTGTTGCTTCAATGGAACATAGAGTTCCTTTGTTTGAAGTATTATTAGAAAATGGTGTAAATTGGACAAGACGACCTATACAAGCATTTTGTTGGAAGAAAGATGCACCTGTACACCCAATAGAAATGCACCAGTATTGGAATTGTTTCTCACCTTATGTTGATGTTCACGTTCGTAATAGACTTGCAAGACGTAGAGCAGAACTCATTGACTTAAATGGAAACAAGCATTGGGGCGAATATATGTTTACAATTGATTGGGGTTGGGAAAACAAAACAGGTATAACTGACACAAACTTTTCGGAAGACCCAGAGCATAAATGTGGTCATACTTTTCAGATGGACGATGGTAATTATTTTGTATATCCTAATAATAGGATTGTTTGGGTTGATGATGCATTTACACATAATAGAATAAAAAAGAATCCTGGCTATAAAATTGACCACACATTTTATACTGTTGAAAATAAAAGAACAGGTGAAACCAACAACGAGTATATAACAAAATTTGGTAAAGATGTTGGTGAGTCTTATGATGAAACGAATTACTATAAAGATAAATGAAAATAGTAGGAGTTAGTGAAGGATTTCATGACGCCTCTGTAACGATACTTGAAAATAATAATATTGTTTATGCAGGTCATTCTGAAAGATACAGTCGTATAAAGAATGATAAATGGATTCACAAAGACCAACCAACTGCAGGTCATTACTTCGCATACTATGAAAATCCCTTTTTAAAGAACACACGACTATGGTTTAGTGGTCAGAAAAAAGAACCACTTCGACACAAATTCAATTTCAAATTTAAACATCACGAATCTCATGCCGCCGCAGGATTCTATACAAGTCCTTTTGATGAGTGTAACATACTTGTCATAGATGCGATAGGCGAATGGGACACAATTAGTATATGGAAATCATATCAAGATTATAACTTCTCTAAAATTAAAAAGATAAAGTCTTGGAAATACCCTTACTCACTTGGTTTGTTATATTCTGCAATCACACAACGAATAGGTCTGAAACCAAACGAAGATGAGTATATTACTATGTGTATGGCCGCATATGGTGAACCCAGATACACACAAGCAATGGAAAAGTTTCTCTTGCATAAAAACAATCATAGAGGTTGTGGTGATATATTTCCAAATGCAAGTAACGAAGACTTGGCCGCAAGTGTACAAGCATTATATGAGAAGAAGTTATTAGAACTTGTTGATATGTGTCCATCAAAGAATCTTATATTGATGGGCGGTTGTGCATTGAACTGTGTTGCAAACTCAAAGATAAAAAATAAAAACATTTGGATTATGCCAAATCCAGGCGATGCAGGTAGTTCACTCGGTGCGGCCGCACTTGTTCTTGCAGAGAAACTAAATTGGAAAAGTCCATATCTTGGATATAATATAGAAAGAGATATTAATCCTACAGAAGTTGTCAGACATTTATTAAGACATGGTGTTTGTGGTGTTGCTAACGGTCGTGCAGAGTTCGGGCCAAGAGCATTGGGTAATCGTTCATTACTTGCAGACCCTAGAAAAGATATTAAAGATACAGTCAACGATATAAAGAAACGACAGAGATACAGACCGTTTGCACCAGCAATACTAGAAGAATATGCAGACGAATACTTCGAAGGACCTATGAACGAATATATGCAGTTTGTCGCACAATCTAAACACGACTATAAATCAGTACAACACATAGACGGTACTGCAAGAGTACAGATAGTCAAGAAAGATTGTGAGTCAGTTATAAGACCTATACTTGAAGAATGGCATAGAAAGACAAAGTGTCCTATGTTATTAAACACAAGTCTAAATATCAAAGGACAACCAATAGTCAATAATGAGAATGATGCAAGTGAGTTTGAAAAAATAAACAATGTCAAAGTCTTCTAAAATATTAGTATCTGGTGATAGTTTTTCATCATTTGATTATCAGTTATATGATGAAAAACTATATGAAAAAATGGGACATAATATAAATACTTTACCTTTTGAGTTTCCAAAATATGATTGTTGGCCTTTAGTATTAAGTAAAAAATTAAATAAAGAAGTTATTAATGCATCTAAACCTGGCGCAGGCAATTTTTCTATTTGTAAAAGGGCACAAGATTATGTTATGAGAAATCATAAAGATATAGAGTTATGTATTATAGGACTATCTGAATGGACTAGAGTTGAAGATGTTTTTTTAAGTAGAGCATCTGAAACTGTTGATAATTTTATGCATTTAGACCTTGTAGAAAAAATGGATATTCCAGAAGCATTTAAAAAACAAGCAACAGGAAGACTTATGGAAAAATTTGCTTTTATAAATGACTTTCGTAACAAATATAGAAAAAAATTTTTTTATGGTATATTTAGAAACAATAGTGAAAGTTTAATTACTAATTGTACAACAGGTAGAATTGATGATATTTATAATAACGAATCAAAATTAATTTATAATACTTTGAGAGCAATATATGAATTACAAACAATTTGTAAAAATTTAGGAATTAAATGTTTGTTTTTTCAATTTTTAAGTCCTATACGAGAAACAATCTATGATATGAATATAAATTTGAAAAAAGAAATTTTAAATAGTATTATAACAAATCCATATTTTTCAATGATAGACAAAAAAAATACAATAGGATTTCCATTTCTAAATGATTTAGGAGGATATAATTTATTCGAAAAGTTTATATTAGATAGACCTGAATATAGTATAGGTCCAGTTCTTAATCCTAAACCAGGAAGTAAACCAAAACAATTAGAAAGAAAATACGATTATCACCCAAATGCTGAAGGTCATAAATTAATTGCTGAAATTATAATAAAAGAATTAAAAAACATATGAGCAAAATAGTAGTTAGTGGTTGTAGTTTTACTGCAGACTGTGAAACATTAGAAAGATATAGAGAAACTGATTATATTCAACTACTGAGTGTAATTAATTCCCGATTAGGAAATAATCCTATTACTATTAAACATAAAATACCTAAATATAATTCTTGGCCAAATGTTTTGAGTGAACAACTGAATAGAGAAGTAGTCAATTTAGGAATTGGTGGTGCAGGTAACTTTTCCATTTGTAAAAGGGCACAGGATTATATTTTTAATAATCACAAAGATGTGAAAATTTGTATAATTGCACTATCTGATTGGCGTAGATTAAGCGATACTCTATTTAGAACACCTGCAGTAGAGCAAAAAAGTTTTGATGTCTATAAACTAAACAAACAAATTACAAAAGAGCAAAAACACTTTTTTAATTCAGATTTAATATATAACACTTTAAGGTCTATTTATGAATTACAAACTGTATGCAAAAAATTTAAAATACCTTGTGTAATTTTTCAAATGTTAGAAATGGTTGGATGGAATCCTAGAATTGATGATATTCCTTTTCTACCAAGTTATTTGATAAAAAATCCATATTTTTCACTAATAGATAATAATTATTTAGTTGGTTGGCCTTTTATATACATATTATCAGGTTATAGTTTTTTAACTGAATATATATTAAAAGACTCAAAGAAATACCAAATAGGAATAGCACCTTTATTAAATAAAAAAGAAATGAAAATTGAATATCTATGGGACTCTCACCCTAATCAAGAAGGTCATAATCTCATCTGTGAAAAAGTCATAGAACAACTAAAGAAATTTAAACTAATATGAAAATAAGTCTTTACAAATACTACATAATAATGTACTATAACTTAATTAAGAATAAGTTGTTGAGAAAAAAAGATAATGATGATTATCCTGATTTCATCTATTAAATGTTAATATATTATAAATAACTTGACAGGGTGGTTACTTAATAAACTCGGGCAGGGCAACGGTTACCCTGCATTTTTTTTCAACAACACAAGGAAAAGTTAATGTGGAAAGATAAAAAGACGCTAACAATTGGCGCACTAATAATCATTATCATTGCTTTATTTTGGACTAACTGGTTAGCAAAACCAGCAGCCGCAAGCACACTAGATTTTCTAGGATGGGATATTAGTAAAGAAATCGGATATGAAAGAGCAATGGAAGGTGATACACAATCTGTATATGGTTCATTAGGTGTCGGACCAGTATCATTCGGAGCAACTTTCACAGACGACTTAGCAGTCGAAGGCATACAATTTGATAACGCAGGTTATGACTTAAATCTATCTCAAGACATAGGTTGGGTTACAGTTTATGCTAATAATGATATTGATGAAGATTTCGCTTTAACTGAAACTACCATTGGAATGAAATGGAGTTTTTAATTTGATAGAGGTGGTTTAACCGCCACCTCAAACCTTTAAGGAAAATAAATGAAAATCATATTTACTTTTGTTGCTTTTATACTGTTAATGTTTATTATTAGTTTTTCGTTTGCAGTAAGAAACGCAATAGGGTGGGAAGTAGAACCTATGCCACCAGAAGTCAGAAAAGAATTACAACAAAACTCTGAATCTTTTATGGCGGCAAAACCAATAGAATGTACCTTTGACCAAGAAATAATAAAAGAATATGTAAAGAATACTGGTGAAGAACCTTTAGCAAAAGGTCAATCATATGTAACTGATGGAACAGAAGTTTATCTAGTAGAAGTTATGTTATATGTAAATCTAGCACAGAAAACATTCTCTGTATTTGAAGTATATCCAGACGGAAGTGCCTGTCTATCATTACAAGCAAATAACCTAGATATATTCTCGTTTGGATTGAGTACTTGACATTTGACGAAATATATTATATAATAACTATATTATGAACAAGTGAGGAGGCACTATGCCAAAAAATTCTAAACGTCATGATTCTTCCATGTTGGCGGCATGGGCAAGACAATATGGCATCAAGGATAAGTATTATCAAGAGTTTGACCCAAAGTTCAAAGAACAACAACGAATGAAGGCACTTCGTGAAGGTCAAACAAGACCCAAGAGAAAATAATTTTATAACATTTTAAAGAAAAGGGGGGCTTTTGCTCCCTTTTTTTAATTTCTATTTTATATAAATAGATGTACTATGGCAATAAGTAAATATTTAGCAAATACACAAATATCAGAATTAATCGACCTTTCTGAGGGACGAATACTTGGTACTACTAACATTCATAAATTTGGTAGAAATCCAAGTGTAGGTGGTATTCCAGAAACAATATGGGAACAAGGTGGAATTTACACTTACCTAACAGTTGCTTCAACAATTTATGTATATGGTGCTGATGCACAAGATGGTGCCGCTGGAACAGGTGCAAGAACAGTTACAGTTCAAGGATTAGATGCTAACTATAATGAGATTGAAGAAACACTTACAGTAGATGGTGCAGTTTCAACTAAATCATTTTTGAGAGTTTATAGGGCATTTGTTGCTACTGCTGGTTCATTACTAACTAATAAAAGTGATATAATTATATCAACAGGTGCAAGTGGTAGTGGTACTGTATTGGCGAAAATTGCGACAATTGGATTAGGTACAGTATATGGTCAAGGACAAACAAATTTAGCACTCTATACAATACCTGCTGGTAAAACAGGTTATTTAAAAAACTGGAATATAGGAGTAGGTGCTTATAATGATGCCGTAACTGCTAACTTATATACGAGAGAAGTGGGTAATGGTTTAATTTTTAGAACAAGAGATGTTATGGACGTTCCAGGCGGACTTCATCAAAGAATATATGAAGTACCGTTTCGTTTACCAGAAAAAACAGATATTGAGGTTAGAGCAATTGCTTCAACAGGAACAAATATATCATCAACCTTTGACATAATAATGGTAGATAATTAATACTTGACAAACTATATTAAATGGGATAATATAAAACTATGGAAAAGTTTAGACAACATGCGACTAATCAGTCGTTTGCAAAATTACTAGAAAATAATAGACTTGTAGAAGCAAAAGTACCTAAAGGTGCTGAATTCGAAAATATTATATGTGTTGCATATAATATGAAGTCTTTAGGTCAAACAAAAGAAAAAGCAATACAATCTGCAGAAACAAATTGGAAACCTTTATATGATGATTGGTTAGAAGTTGGAAGTAAAATCGTAGACAACTCTTTCTCTAGCACTCGTGGTACTATGAAACATTTTGGTTCTGGTAGTGCCCCTCTTAATCCTAAATGGGATTCTTATTTCATTGCGACAACAGGTAAACCAGCAGGTAGTTCTACAAAGACACCTAAGACTGATATGTATATACAAAACGAACGTATCAGTTTAAAAAAGTATGGCGGTTCTCAACTTATGTCAGGTGGTAAAGCAGAAACACTTGCGACACTTGCCGCGGCATACGATAATTTACCTAATAGTACAAAATCAAAGGCACTAGACAGTTCTTGGAAATCACTAACTAATCAAATTGAAAAAGATTTTGTATCATTTAAATTACCACCAGGTGGAAGAATCAATGATTTTAAAACTGCAATCAAGCAAGGTGTTGATGATGATTTAACTAATTTTGTGAAAGAAAGATTACAAAAACAAACTGTTATGACTAAAGCATTACAAGACCTTCTGAATACTAAAGAAGTAAATAGAGAAGTAGTTCGTGAAGCAATGACGGGCAATCAAAAGTTTAAAGATAATTTGCCTAAAGCAAATACTATTTTAAAGTTTGATGAAGATGGAAAATCACAATATGTAAAAATAGATGACAAGTATGTTGACTATGTTGCATCTCAAACTTCATTTAATATTTCATTCAAAACTTCTGGAACTGGTGGTAGTGCCTGGACTGCTACAAAAGGTATTTTTAGTGAAGCATTTGAATATGCTTATCAAGAACAACTAAACGAAGGTTTGTTTGATAAAGTAGTTTCTGGTGTACGTTCTGGTGTGCAGTTTTTAAAGAATATTCTCAAAAGAATGTTGTCTTATATTTGGACAAAAGTAAAAGCATTAATAGTTTCTAGTATTGACAAAGCACAAGAAGTTTTAGGTGTTAGACTTAATGTGTCTAATGCTAATCCAAAAGTGAGATTTTAAATGAGTTTTCTAGAATACATAACAGAACAAAAGAATACACACATGACACACATAGAGGATAAAGTTCTCTATGGTGGTGTTGATGGTACACGACAGGCGATACTTGCGTTACGTTCGTTAAGAGATACACTTGCAGGTGTACATGATGGTAAAGTATCAGTCAAGTGGGACGGTGCGCCTGCCATATTTGCAGGTATTGACCCAACAGACGGTAAGTTCTTTGTTGCGAAGAAAGGTATCTTCAACAAGAATCCAAAAGTATATAAAACATCACAAGAAGTAGATGCAGATACATCTGGCGATTTGGCGTCTAAACTTAAGATTGCATTACAAGAATTACCTAAACTTGGTATCAAAAGTGTGATACAAGGTGACTTTCTTTATGGTCCAGGCGACTTACAAAAAGAAACAATTAAGGGTACAGAGTATATAACTTTTCACCCAAACACTATTGTCTATGCGATTCCTTCTGATTCAGAACTCGCAAAAGTCTTGACAAAATCAAAAATTGGTATAGTATGGCATACTGAATACACAGGTGATACATTTGAAACAATGAAGGCAAGTTATAATTATGATGCATCAGGTCTTAAAAAAACATCAAGTGTATTTTCAACAGACGCCAATTTAAAAGATATGACTAATTTTACTATGAGTGCAAAAGATACAGAACTGGTAACTTCGTATCTATCAGAAGCAGGTAAGTTGTTTAGTCAAGTATCAGGTACAACATTAAGACAATTAGAGGCGAATCAACAACTTGCACAAACAATAGAAACATTTAATAACACATATGTACGACAAGGTCAAGTAATAACTAACACAAAAAAACATGTTGACAATCTTATAAATTATATTAAACAGAAATATCAGAAAGAAATAGATGCAAGAAAAACCGAAAAGGGTAAAAGTAAACAAGTTGCAGAAATGCAGAAGTTATTAGACTTTTTCTCTGCAAATAACAGACAGAGTTTACAGAAACTATTTGATTTACAGAAAATGATTGTACTTGCGAAACTAAAACTTATAAATATACTTGATAAGTTAAATAAAACGAAAACGTTTTTGAAAACTAGTAAAGGTTATCGTGTAACTGGCCAAGAAGGTTATGTTGCAGTAGATAAACTTGGTGGTGATGCTGTGAAAATTGTTGACCGAATGGAGTTTTCCTTCGCCAACTTTTCACCAAGTATATTAAAAGGATGGGACAAACCAGGGAGAAAATAATGAGTCATACATTTCCACACAATGAACCTTTAGAATATGGTTCAAAACTTTCATTTAGACATATGTATAACGCAGAGTATCGACCTGGCGAGGACGAATCAATAAACTATAGAGTTCAAAGGAGAAAAAGAATGGAGTCATTTGACCCAAACACTTGTTCAAAATGTGGTGATGAGTGTGAATGTGGACCAGACTGTGGTTGTGGTTCAGAATGTACTTGTTGTGGTAGTGTTAGTGAAGCAATGGAAATGAGACCTTATGTTGCAGTTCACGTTCGAAAAGGTAAAACAGAAGTAAGAGCAACTAGTTCTTATGGTGCCGCTAAAGCGGCCGCACAGAAATGGGGTTTACCATCAACTTCTGGTATTGATGTGCATTTAGCAGACAGACCAAAAACAGCAACTGAAAACACATTAATGAGATTTAAAACATTTATAGGATAATTTATGGTAATTAATTCGTTTAAGAACTATCTTGTAGAGGAAGAAAAGACTGTATACTTTACATTCGGTCGTATGAATCCACCTACGATAGGTCATGAGAAACTTTTGACTGCATTGTCGTCAAAGGCAGGCAGAAATCCTTATCGTGTGTATCTCTCACAATCTCAAGATAAAGATAAAAATCCTCTTGATTACAATACTAAAATCAAGACCGTTAGAAAGTTTTTCCCTAAACATGCACGTTCAGTCATTATGAATCCAAAGTTACGAACAGTCTTTGAGATTGTTACGAGTTTGTATAACGAGGGATTCAAGAATGTTGCAATGGTAGTAGGTTCTGATAGAGTAAACGAATTTGATTTATTATTAAAGAAATACAATGGTACAAAAGGTAGACATGGATTCTATAACTTTAGTCGTATAGACATTCAAAGTGCGGGTGATAGGGACCCAGACGCAGAAGGTGTTACTGGTATGTCTGCAAGTAAGATGAGAGCGGCCGCAAAAGACAACGACTATACTTCATTCTCACAAGGTTTACCAAAGTCTGTATCAAATGCAGAAGCAAAGAAAATATTCAATGATGTACGATTGGGTATGGGTCTTAAAGAACAAACAAACTTTACTAATGCTGTTCAGTTTGAACCAGTAAGTGAAGAAAGAGAACAATATGTATCTGGTAATCTATTTCAACCAGGTGATATAGTAGAAGATAAGAATACAAAAGAAACTTATGCAATAAAATATCTAGGTGCAAATCATGTTATAGTAGAAGATGTAGAGGAGAGGACACAACGTAAATGGTTAAACTCAATTCAAAAAGTGGAAGGAACTATGAAACCTAACTTTGAAAGATATAAAACTTATATACAAAAAACACCAGTAAATCCAGTAAACGAAGCAGAAGATAAAGACATAGGACATAGAAAAGGGGCACAACCCGCAACATATCATACTGGTTTGAAAAAGTCAACAAAGATAGCAAGAGATAAACAATTCAAACGACAAGCAGACATGGACGATGATAACCCTGCCGCTTATAAACCAGCACCTGGTGATGCAGATGCTAAAACTAAACCAAGTATACACACTCGTAACTTTAAAAAGATGTATGGTGAAGGTGATGCTTTAAAATTAGCAAAGTCAAGAATTGACATTGAGAAAGCAAGAGATAAAATACGACACGATAGAATGAGAGATATAGCACGTTTAAAAGATACGAAAACTATGAATAGGGCAAACTAAAATGAAAAGTATAAAAGAGTTACGAGAAAAATTCTCATCTTCTCAAATTGCTCAACTTAAAAAGGCATATGAACCATTTCGTGGTAAACAGATAAGTGGAGCAAATGCGACAAAACTTATGAAAACTATGGATGGAATTGATAAGGATAAAAATGTTTTGATTCAACTTATGAAAGCAGATATTCCATTTGTAAGTAAATTAGCAAGTGGAAGACTTATCAAGAAACACAAAATGACAGCACAAGATATTAGTAAACTAAAAGAAGGAGTAGTACGTGGTAAACCATATCCAGGCACAAAGGACCTTTATACAGATATGATGCAAACATATATTAAAGGTGGTTTAGTTCATATACAAAAAGGTTCTAACGGCATGACTTTAAAAAAATCTGAGGCAAAACCATATTTAAAACAAGGTTGGAAATTAGATAAAGATTTTTATAAAAAATTTAAAATACCTAAAGATTATTATAAAGGTCTAGAGTAGAATGAAAACTTTAAAAGAAATTCGTAACGGTAAAATCGCAAGAGGATATAGTAGTAGTTATCCTCAAAACAAAGACAAAGAAAAGAAAGTCGATTGGAATCCTAAAGTACAAGGCAGATATGTAACTAGAAAACTCGGTAAAGGTTCTATAATGGTTGACCCATTTAAAGAATCTGCAGATGCGGCCATTAAAAAGAAAGCAGATAAGTCTGGTATGCCTGCAGGAATATTAAAGAAAGTATATGATAGAGGTGTTGCCGCTTGGAGAACTGGTCATAGACCTGGTACTACACCACAACAATGGGGACTTGCAAGAGTTAATTCATTTGTAACAAAATCCTCAGGCACTTGGGGAAAGGCAGATAGCGATTTAGCATCAAAGGTTAAAGGATAATGAAAAAGTTTTGTCAAATAATGGAAGAATTTGATGAAAGATTCATGTTGAATCTAATGCGACAGGCATTCAATGCTAAAGCAGGTTCAGATGAACAAAAGAAACTTGTCAGTCAACTAAACGCATATCGTGTTAAGTATGGTATGGACCCAGTTCCTATGGGTGAAACATCTTCTTGGGCACAACAGGCCGCAATTGCAATAGCAAAAAAGAAGTCTGGTAAATATGATAAAGAAGGTAACAAACTAAAAGAAAGTCAACCTTATGATTATGGTACTAATGCGTCTGTAAAACATATGAAAAAAGTTACACCAGGTCAACAAGAAGCAGTCAATATGGTCAAACTTGTCAAAGATTTATGGGGCAAATCTGTACATAGAGATGATTATAAAAGGGCACTTGAAGTTTTAAAAGGTTTAGTTAAGAGAAAAGAAAAAGAAAGTAAAGGCAATCTTAGACACAGTATCACATATTATGCACAAGAAATTGGAAAACAGTTTAAGGGTGTAGATGCAAGACAACTTGCAAAGATGTATAATAGAGAAGTCAGAGAGAGTGTTATGTCAGAGTTAGAAGAAGGTTTGAGTGTTGCCGGAAGACGAAGAAGGGCACTCATTATGAAAAGACTTTCTAAGAGAATTGCTCTTAAAAAGAAAATTAAGATGAGAAAGTTTGCTGATGCTGGTCAATTAAAAAGAAGGGCACAGAAGGCCGCAAGAAGATTACTTCGTAAACGATTACTTGGTAAAAAGGCATCTGCAGGTGCATGGGCAAAACTTTCACCTCAACAAAAGATTGCTATAGATAAAATAGTTGATAAGAAAAAAGCAGTATTACCAAAGATTGCCGCTCGTTTAATGCCTAAAATAAAAAGAGCAGAAAGAGAACGATTAAAACGACTTAAACTTAAAGGAAAAGGTTTAGGCGGCGCAGTAGATAAAGTTATTAAATAGTGAGGAATAAATGTATAACTTACATGAAAGAAAACTAACAGGACAAGAACTAAAGAAAAGAGAGAAGTATGCAAAAGATTTACCTGACGCCGAATTCAAAAAGAGATATGGTGCAGACTGGAAATCTGTAAAGATTGCAACTGCAACAAAGATGGCAAAAGAAGATGTTAATATACAAGAAATGACTTTTGCTGTTAAAATTGAAGGACTTCCTACTATGTATCTTGATGGTAGTTCTGCAGGTTTAATCAAATCAAACTTAAGAAAGATGTTTAAAAGTCCAGACGCAATACAATCTGTTGAAAGAATTACACAAGCAGATGTTCGTAAAGTATTTCGTGATAAGTTATCAGGTAAAGAAATAGAAGAAGCAATTGGTCCTAAAGACGCCTCTGATGCTGGCGAATACGATTACGAAGGCGAAATGGCAATAAATGATTTAGAAACAATCTTGGATGCCGCAGAAGATATTATTGAAATGTTAGATGATGAAACAAATCTACCTGAATGGTGTCAAGCAAAAATTACAAAGGCCGCAGATTATCTCGATACTGTTAGAGATTATCTAGAGGCAGAAAATGAAGCAGATGAAGATGATGATGAAGTAAAAGAGAATGTAATATCAAATCTGCTATCATTAAGAAGGCAAGCAAAGGACATTCTTGAAGCAACTTTTTCAGATAGAAGTAAGATAAAAGATTTTGCAAGAGAAAAAAATCCAGTAGAAACTATTATTAAAACATTACAGAAAGATAGACAAGTAATTGCCCATCTAAATAAAAGACCTAGATTTGATAGGGCATTATACATGGACGGTGAAGAATTAATCTTAGGCGATTCTGTAGTGTTAAGAGTCAATGACTCAACAACAATCGCTGATATTAAAAAGGCAATTTTAAAGGTGAAATAGTGTTAAAATTTAAATCACATTACGAAAGTGCAGAAATACAATATCATATAGACAATGGTATTACACTTGGTGAACTATTCAGAGTTGGTTCATCAAAGTATTATAGTTTATTTAACGAAGTACGATACTTACACAATGAAGGTAAGATTGCACTTACAGGAACAGATAAACATCTGATAGAGAATACAGACATAGGTGAATTTGCAGAGTACGAAGGAAATAAAGTTCCTCTTGACTCACCTATGATGGAAGCAGAATCAGATGGTAAAGATGTAGAACTAAACAGACCGAAGTCTGGTGGACCTAAAAAATATTATGTATATGTGAAAGACCCAAGTTCTGGTAATGTTAAAAAAGTATCATGGGGTGATACTACAGGACTTAAAAATAAAATGAATGACCCAGAAGCAAGAAAAAGTTTTGCGGCAAGACACAATTGTTCTGATAAAAAAGACAGAACTAAACCTGGGTACTGGGCATGTAATATGCCTAGATATGCGAAACAATTAGGATTATCAGGCGGAGGGAATTTCTTTTGGTAGACACAAAACCTTATGTTGACTTAAAAGATGGAATACGAGTCTTTAGGTCATATGTAGATGATGACGAATTAGTATGGCACCGTGATAGAGAAGATAGAGAAATTGCTGTCATAGAAGGCAGTGGTTGGCAATTTCAGTTTGATGATAAAATGCCTTTTGACTTACTTCCAGGCAAACTCTTTCATGTACCAAAGATGACTTATCATAGATTAATAAAAGGTGAAGGCGATTTGGTATTGAAGATATGGAAAAACAATTAAAAATATTATTTCTCTACTTTGGTCAACCAAGAATGGTTGAAGAAACTTTATCTGAACACGAGTCTTTTATTTCAAGAATTAAAACTTTTTTAGATGCACAAGTAGATATACATTATTGTATATGGAATAAATATTTTGAATATACAAGTATTTATCCTGAAAATAATGATAGAAAGAGAAACACAAATAAATACAAAGTATTTGATGTAGGTGAAGATTTAAAAAACACACTAGTAAAAAATGATAATATTAAATGTGATTTATATGATTATAGTATAATTGATTCTTTGTGGAATAAAGTAAAAGAACATGGTATACAAAAAGATACTTTTTATATAAAGTTTGCACAAACGATAAGCAAAGCATTAGGTGTAGATACATTAAAAAATAAAAATTATGATATAGTTTTTGTATTAAGAACTGATTTACTTTTTCATAGAAAAAAAGATTTTGCATATGAAAAACTAGTCAATAAATTTTTAGAATATACTTCTAAAAGAAAACATGGTACTTCAGAAGATGACTTGAGACCAGATAGTTTTATTTTTACACCTTATATAGTACATTCTTCATTAGGTGGAACAAAAGTAGATGATAAATTCTGGATTTCTAACTCAAAAAGTTTAAAAAAATTATTTAGTAACTGGCAAGAAAAAATTAAATATTATGTTCAATATTATGCTGAACACACAAAAATAGATTTTAGAAATTTAAGTCAACATAATGTTGCCGCAGAATTTTCAAGTGTGTATGATAGAAAACATTTTACAGATTTAACATATACAATGTATATACCTATGTGTCACCTTGTTCCAAACTTATATGCAAAAGACATTGTTACAATTGTGAGAAATATTGATAAAGATAATAATTTTTATGTAGGAAGCAGAATAGGTAAAGTTCATGCTATGAAAAAATATACTGATAAATTAATTGGTAGTCAAAGAAATATTTTAGATGAAGAATTATTTAAATAATAAATAACTCTATTTTTATAAATAAGTGTATGATAAATACACTCAAAAAACAAACAATAGCACTAATAGTACTCGGTATAATTGCAACATATTCCTATGTTGTTTTTGCTGAACCTGTTGTTACTGAATCAACAAGTGAATCTACAGTAAGCACTACAAGTAAGTCAGACGCAACAGTTAAGTCTACTGTAAATAGTCCACCACCTAGTGCGATATCCCCAAGTATCAATGCGACTAATAGTGACCTCTGTGTAACAGGAGAGTCTGGAGCATTACAAACTCAAATACTTGGTATATCAAAAGGTGTAACTATTATAGACAAAAACTGTGAAAGACTGAAACTTGCTAAGACTACTTATGATATGGGTATGAAGGTAGCGGCAGTATCAATTCTCTGTCAAGATGAAAGAGTTTGGCATGCTATGGTTATGGCAGGGACACCATGTCCTTATGAAGGTAAAATAGGAGAAGAAGCAAAGGCATTATGGGAAGCAAATCCTGAAAGAATTCCTGGATACGTAGCAGAACCTGTGAAAAAAGACTGGTCGAATAAGAGTAACAAATGACATGGCGACCAGGATTATTCTCAATACTTTACATAATACTTGTTTTATTTCTTGTAGTTAAAGACTCCAAGTCTGAAGTAAATCAGTATGGTATTGATTGTGATGCTACTCCATGGTATTCTTCTTGTCAGTTAGATGAAAATAGTGGTGAGTTCATCAATCCTCAAAAAGATGATGATGTAACTTCATACAATATTTCTGATGACGGATATGCTCAAGTAGACATACCTTTTGATTTTACTATTAGCGACAAAACATTTATAACATCATTCATGCATAGTAATGGTGTCATATCTTTTTTGGCAGTTAATAATAATCCTTATCAAAGCAATTTCTGTTGTAGCGGTGAGGATATCGAAGGCATATTGTCTGGTGATTATACTGGTCAAAACTATTATTCTTCACAAGGTTCTACTAGTTACAATAATATACCATTTATTAGTTATTCTATCTCCGCACTATGGACTGACTTAATTAATATTAATAGAGATATAGATGGCGATGGTGTAAATGATACAGGATTCTTTACTCGTAAAATTGATACGAACAATGATGGCGATTTCGATACATTAAGATACTATTGGCGAAACATATCTGAATATTACAACAGTACATATAACAATACTTTTGGTGTACAGATTGATGACCAAAATGCTGTAGAGATACACTATTTTGATATTGATGTAAGAGACCATTCTTTAACAATTGCTATGACTGGTGATTTAGATAATGGTAAAGTACAACAATTTGAATATTATGAATCTTCTCAAACTTCTAACTATGATATGAGTTGGATAGGTCAAATAGAAGGTATTGTATCACAAACAAATCCAGATGTAAAGATAGTTAATTTTAATTTGACTGATGCTTGTGCCGCTAATCCACTAATCAGTCCTAATTGTGATGGATATGCAGATGCATATGCTGAATTAATGTATGATAGTTATTGTGCCGCTGACCCACAATACGATACAGGTTGCCCTGGATATACTACTGAAACATATACAGATACAACAGACTATGCTGATGCATCATTTGATATATACGATAATTTTGATACATCATCATACGATACAACAGATACTTTAAATACATATACTATGGACACTTTTTCAACTGATACAACAACAGAAGAAGTAGTTGACAATACACCAGTTGAAGAAACAACTATTGATTCTTTTGACACTATGTCATTTGATAATTTTGATAGTTATGATATGACAATGGACACATCTGTTCCTGAATCAACATTTGAAGAATCACTAGAAGCAGAAATAGAAATGGAACTTCAACAAATGGAAGAAGAGTTTGAAGCAGAATTTGAAACAACTTTAGATGAACCAATAGAAGAAGAAATGGTTGAAGAACCAATGGAAGAAGTTGTTGAAGAAGAAACAATAGAAGAAGAACCGTTGGAAGAAGAACCAACAGAAGAAGAAATAACCGAAGAGGAACCAAATGAAGAAGATATGGAAACTGATAATATGGATAGCGAAAGCGAAGATTCTGATGCTGAAGTGGAGTTGGTTGATGCTGAAGATGAAAGTGAAAGCGATTCTAAAGATTCTGAAGATAATAAAGAATTAGCAAAGAAGAAGAAAATGAAAGAGATACTACAGCGAAAAGCGACACAATTGACAGAAGCACTTGCTATTGCTGAATCAATTGAAGCACAGATTATGGCACAGGCGCAGTTAGTATCATTTATCAATTATGTGCCAGGATTTAATGACTATAAAGGTTTGATTATACCTGATGGATATTATCCAGATGTACCATTTTATGTACCTACACAACTAAAAGATGGAAGTTCTCGTAACAACCTCGCACAACAACTATTACATCAACAATTAGTTGATTTACAATTTCAATAGGAGAATAAAATGGCAGACTTGGATAAAACAGTAGAAAAGTTTGAAAACTTAAAAGAATCAAAGATGAATATCCTTGGTTTTAAATTCACACCAGTTACACTAGGTGCAACATTGGCAGGAATAAGTTCTTTCATAGGAGCATTATATGTAATGTTTACTATGTGGAATACATTTCAAAGTATGGAAGCATTTCTAGGTGACTTTGTAGAAGTAGAAGAACACATGGTAATGGTTACTTCAGAACTAAAATTAATAGAAGAAGAATTCAAAGCACTAAAAGAAGTTGATGGTGCTATGAATGAAGTAGTTACAACACAAGTAAATAGTCTTAAAGAAATGACTGGTCAATTACAAGGTGATATGCATGATATCAAAATGGAACTAAGAGAAGATGTTGCTAAAGTGCAAGATATGATGGATAAACAAGATGAACGTAATAGAGGTAATGTTGATACAGTAAGAGACCTACTAAATACATTTGATTTAAAAATGTCAGAAAAAATTGACAGATTTGAAACAAAGGTAGAGGGTCAAATGAATAATCTAGACGAAAATCTTAATAAAAAGATACAAAGGGCACTAGATAATCCTCTAGCAGGAAATTAATTTATATAAATAATACTGTAATTTAAACTATAATTTAATTAAATGGGAAAGATGACATGGCAGAAACGACTAATACTCGACTGACACGTATAGAAGATAAATTAGACAAACTCGCCGATGCTATGGTATCTCTCGCTCGTGCTGAAGAAAAGATAACTTCTTTACATGAGAACCAACAGAACTCTATGGAAAGAACAAATCGTTTATCAAGAAAGATAGATGATATCGAAAGAGTTGTTCTTGAGAATCAAAGGACTGTTAGTTTTATACAGAAGTTATTCTGGGTCGTATTAATAGCGGTCGCAGGAGCAATAACAACAAATATTTTTATGTAGGGGGTACATATAGATGAACTTAGAGAGTTTAAAAGGCATACTTGAAAAAACAAAGATTAATGAAGTAAACGTCAAAGCAATTCAAAAAGCAGTTAATGACGGTAAGTCTATGGACGTTATCGTTGGTATGTTTGCTAACAAACGTACAACTAATACAGACGAAATCCGTAAAGTCGTAAAAGACTATATGTGGAAAAAGCGTATGAAGAAAGAAGAAGTTGAACTAGACGAAGATGTTAGAAAGAAATATAAGGGTAAAGAACAAAAAGCAGTTGATGGCTTAATAATGCGAGGTGGTGTTGATAGTGTGCAAAAAACACATGATAAAGACCCTAAAAAATTTGATGCAATGGTGAAAAGAATATCTAAAATTTACAAAGAAGATAACACGAATAACGTGTCTGATGATGGTGAGGGTATGGACAAAGTTCAACCTAAAGCACTTAAAAAGAAATTCGCAGACAGAAAAGACAAAGACATTGACAATGATGGTGATACAGATAAGTCTGATGAATATCTTCATTTAAGAAGAAAAGCAATTACTAAAAATATGAAAAAGAAAAACGGTAATAACGACAACGAAGTCGAAATGAATCCTAAAGTAGATAACATGAAAAAATCAGAATCAAAACAGGAAGCAACAATGAATTCTGCTGATAAAAAACCAGAAATGTATCTCGCACCAGATGGTAAAAGAAGAGTTCGTATGGTTCCTACTGACAAACAAGTTGCTAACAAAGACGCAGAAAGAAGAATTGAATCAACTTCTATTAAAAGTAAGTTATTAAGTCTTTTTGAAAAAGAAAATCATACACCACATAAAGATAAAGCAGAAAAACCTGAAGATAATTTAAAAGGAGCAGGAGCAAAACAAATGAAAAAAGATATTGAAACTGGTGCTGAAATGAGAGATGATGATAGAAAAGGTCATGATGATGCTTCTAGGGCAGAAAGAGCAGGACCTAATGGTAAAGCAAGACCTAATGATAGCAAAAAGGGTGACAAAAACATCATCAACAAAGTTTCAGACGAATCTCAAAAAGGTCGTAAAGATTTAAGTGCAGATGGTTTTAAGGAAGAACTATCACCACTTGCTTCAATGAAAAAACTATCTGATGCATTTAGAATGGTGTTAGGTGAAAAAGAAAATATTAATGAAGCAATGAGCGATGCTGAAGCACATGATAATGCTTTACATAGGCATAAACAAAACCAAATCGACCATGAAGCAATGGCTGCCGCACATAAAAGAGAGGCAGAAGGCACTAAAACTAGCCATCCTGACCATTCAAAAGGCCACAGTTGGGCAGCAGATGAACATAATTCGGCCGCTGAAGCACATAAATCTGCGGCAGATGATTTAAGGAAACATGGAGTTAATTCATCACAGTATAAATCATCAGCAGGTAGTGCCTCTGGTGAAACGGCAAGGGCTTTTTCACTTGCTCATCATCATGATAGTGGACACCCAGATGACCAAAGCAAAGATGCTCCTCATCTTAGTGTTAATGGTTACCACGCAAAAATGAATTGGCATCATACTAAACCACACATAAATCATTATCAGTAGGTAATTATGAAATCTATTCAAGAGATAAGAGAGAGTCGTCAACAAGTTGATGAAATTCTTGGTATAAAAACCGCAACTAGTGCAGTAAAAGGTGCTTATAAAGGTGCTAAAGCAATTGCAAAAACTGGTTACAAAGTCGGTAAATTTGTTGCGAAAGATAAAGAAGGAAATTGGAGAGGCAGTATTGCTAATAAGAGATATAAATCACAAAAAGCAACTGACAAACTACAAAAGAAGAAAGATGATTTAGAGTATATAAAAAAGACTGGACCAGAGAAACAAACAAGTTTAAAAAAAGACATAGCAAACTTAAAGAAAGGTAATACTGATTCAAGTAGTTCTAAATCTAAAACTTCTAGTTCAAGTGGTTCATCTAAAACTAAGAAAAATAAAATGACAACTGGGACTACAACATCTAATGCTGTTTCCGGGACTACAACAACTCCAACTGGTAATCAAAAAAATATTAGTAACCGAGATATGAAAAAAAATAAATACAGCAGTAGTGGCACTCCAACTAATACAAGTAGAAGTAGTGGTTTGTCTGCCGTAGATAAATATGCACTAAGGAAAAAAGAAAAAGGACTGATATAAGATATTATGATTAAACCCCCTCCATATTGTAAAGATGCCCAACCGACTCCAATCGGTTGGCGCAATCCTCGGACACGAGAAATACTTTCAGTCAGAAAACTATCTCAAAAAGATATTGATGAGTATATTGCTTCAACTATGACAGACTCTACAGTTCAACCTGTCGTTGAAGTTCTCACAGAAACTACCACTGCTACTAAAAAAACTACTAGGAAAAGAAAAAAGAAAGAATAATCTCTTATAGATAATATTATGATTACAAAATTGAATGAAGAGAATTTATTTCTTTACGCCGCAAAAAACTATTATAATCCTACATTTACTGACATAGAAGAATTCTATGAAGATTTGAATCGTTTCATATATCTTAAACGATTATCAAACAGATATTTGACAACAGGTAAACTTGCATACAGACTAATTCTCAATCATCTAATTATATTGTCAAATGTTTTTGGCGTTAAACCTGCAGTAACTATGTTAGAGTTTAGACTTGACAAAGAGCAATGGAAAGTAGTAAAACCTTTTTTACTGTTTCTTAAATACATAAAAGAAGATGAATATCCAGAAGTATATCTTGATAAAAAGATAGTAGATATATTAAGAAAAATATAAATAGAGTAATATAGGAAAATACTATGCCGAGTGTAATAAAAAGGGCCGCAGACTTTGCCTACACAATTAGATTTATGAAATTGTTGATACAACCATTCGATAAGTCGAAGGCGTTTGAACTTGGTCTTATTGACAAAGATGGTAAAAGACAGAGAGATGTTAAGTTAGACACACCAGAAAAGAAAGACGCCTATACTTTATTTGTAAGAGTTGTTTTTAATATCAAAAGACTGATTGCAAAAGTAACAGGTGGCGAAAGAACACTTGCTAACTTGGCCGCTGGTCTATTATTGATGAGAGAAAATTATGGCGTACACGAAAAGAACATAGAAAAGATTTTAAAGAAATTTAATATTGATACTCTTGACTTTATGGCAGAGAATACTCAATGGTTTGTAACAGAAAATAAAATGTTATCCCCAGGGGTATATACTGTAAAGAATGACAAGATTGTCAATACATCATTTGAAGAAATTGTTAAAAAGAATGATAAGATTAGAGTTAATGAAGACTGTTATCCTATTGGGGATATATTTGGTCTTGATGTCTACGAAGCAATACACATAAATAGTAATCAACCAATATATGTAACATTAAGCGAGTTAAACAGATGAGTTTATGGGACAACATAAGAAAAAGAAGAAAAGCAGGTAAACCTAAATTAAAACCTGGTGATAAAAATTATCCGAAAACTTTAGACATAGAGGGAACTCATGGTCCTGAAGGAGTAGGTAAAGCATATCCTGATTCAGGTGAAAAGTTTTCACAGAAAAAAATAAAACTTTCTAAACACGTTGCTAAAGATTTGGCAACTGCTAAATTAGGTGAAGATGCACCTGCAACAAACACTGGTTCTATTCCTAATCCTGCACAGACGGCAATGGGACCTGCATTTACAACAACAAATGTAATGGACAGAAGAAAGAAAAAAAGACCTGATGTATTAAGAAGGTTTAAAACATATTTGAATGATGTAGAAAGGTAATTATGATTAAAGTATATTTCTTTTTGTTATTGGCAGGTATTCTTGCAGGTGTAGGATATGCCGCCAAATACTACTATGACACAACACAGGCAACTATTGCGACATTAAGAGAGAACAATGCTCAATTAGAAGTCGCAGTTGATATTGCTAATGAGAGTTTAGAATTAGTTCAAAGTGAGAATAAGAAATTCGCAGAACTAAATAATGTTTTACAAAACAAACTACAAAAGGCAGAAGCATATGGTGATGAGTTAAGAGGTAAGTTTGCGAACTTAAATCTTGTACTTGAAGCATTGAAAGATGCCCAATCTTTAGAAGGAAGAATGAATGGTGCTACAGCGAAACTTTGGCGTGAGTTCATGGCAGATACTGGTAATACTAATACTTATGATAAGCCTCAGTGGTTGCTCGACATGGAGGCCGCAAGAGGTAAAAACGGAAGTAGTGACGAAAGTGGAGAAACTTCAAGTACCAGTGGTGTCGAGACCGAAACCACTACAGTTAATTGATACGAGAGTTCGTGTCGTTACAAAAGATAATTTAGAAGAATTCTTAATAGAATTTGAACAACAGTATGGTGATGTTGCCTTTACTGTATTAAGTATGAAAGATTACGAGAACCTTGCACTCAACATTGCTGAGTTGAAAAGGTTTATAGGACAACAAGACGAGATTATTGTTTATTATGAAGAGGCATTGACTGATGAATCTAACACTAAGGGTACACCAACCAATGAAACTATCAACAATTAATCACTTTGCTGAACTGGCAAAGGCCGCATACTTAGATGGTAAAGAAGCACTACAGGCATACAGAGACCTAGGATATGACTTTCATGTATTGAAAGATATAGATGGTGCTCAATGTCATATTATCAGAAAAACAAAAGAAAACATTACCGTTCTTTGTTTTAGAGGTACAGAACCTGATGAAATATCTGATATACTTGCAGACCTCAAAGCATTTCCTAGGAAATCATTTAATGATAAAGGATTAGTACATAGAGGATTTCGTGGCGAACTCGATAAAGTTTGGCCTGAAATAGAAAAGACTCTAGAAGAGTTTCCTAATTCAAGAATATATGTATGTGGTCATTCACTTGGTGCCGCTATGGCAACACTTGCAACTGCTCGTATGCAAACAAGAGTATGGGCATTATATACTTTTGGTTCACCAAGAGTTGGTACAAGAAAGTTCGTAAAGGGATTATACACAAAACATTTCAGAGTTGTTAACAACAATGACATTGTTACAAGAGTTCCACCTAGATTTATGTTCTATCGTCATCATGGTGAATTAATATACATCAATCATTATGGTAATATCAGAAAACTAACACCATGGCAAAGAATCAAAGATAGATTCAGAGGTTACAGAGATGGTTTACTAGACCCTGTCATGGACCATAGTATGGTAAACTATGTCAATCATACGAAAGATAAAGATGTACAAATATAAATGCGAAGTAATAAAAGTTGTTGATGGCGATACTGTTGATGTAAATATTGATTTGGGTTTTGGTATCTGGTTAAGAAACGAAAGAGTCAGACTCAAAGGTATTGATACACCAGAATCAAGAACAAAAGATTTAGTTGAAAAGAAATTTGGTTTGGCCGCAAAGACTAGACTCAAAACAATGCTTGGTAAAGGTGAAAGAGTTATTCTCAAAACTTACGCAGACAAAGATGGTCAAGACATGAAAGGTAAGTTTGGTAGAATACTCGGTGACTTTACCTATAAACAAACAACAGTTGTCAATCAACTAATTGCAGAAGGTCATGGTGTTGCGTATGAGGGTCAAAGTAAAGATGATATACAAGACCAACATATGAAGAATAGAGAAAGACTTATTAGTGAGGGATTAGTAACACTATGATAAGCAGATTATTCGCAGACACACTTTGGATATATACTGGTATAGGTGGTGCCCTTGCAGGTGCAGTATTTCTCACATACTTTAAAGGTACACGAGCAGGACTTTGGTGTTACGCCAAGATAGATATGATATTAGATTATCTTGTTGCACGTTGGGGTCTAACATGGTTAGAACAACCAGATGATGCGTGGCGTAAGAAGTACCCACACGTTACAAAGAAAATAGATGAATTAGAAGAACGATTATATTATGTTGAAAAAAACTGTCCTAGACTCGACCACGAATACAAAGACTAATTACACTTCAAAAAGTATTAATGTCGATACGACACACAAATGCACTTTAAAGTGTGGAGGTTGTATTAGGCAAAACGAAGATTATACTATAATAAAAAATGAAATAACTCTACAAGAATTTGAAAAGATTGTAGATTATTATGATGAAATACTTCTATGCGGCGGTCAGTCAGACCCTATTTTTCATACAAAATTAAATCAAATGTTGAAAATGTGTAAGGACAAAAACAAAGTTGTCCAAGTACATACAGCGGCAAATCATAAATTAAAAAAAGTTTATGATGAAGCATTTGCCTCTAATCTTGATGCAAAATGGATATTTGGTATAGATGGATTACCTGAACAAAGTCATATATATCGAAAAGGTCAAGACGGTCAATTCTTATTTGAAAGAATGTTAGAAGCAAAGAAACTTGGAATGTATGTTGAATGGCAATATATTGTTTTTGATTATAATGAGGATAATTTACTAGATGCTTATAAGATTGCAAAAGAAAACGGTATAGTATTTCAAATATTAGAAACATCTACTGATACAGAAGGAAATAATTTTAAAATAAAATATGATTATGATATTGAAATACAACCGAGATGTTTAACAAATAGAACACCTCAATACTATTCATCTACAGGAAATTTATTACCTTGTTGTTGGTTAAATACACAAAATAAAGGTTTAGAAGAATTATTTGATGTTAAATTAAATTTAAAAGAAAACGATATTACGAATATATTAGAATCAGATAATTGGAAAATTATAGAGCAAAGAATTAAAACAAATCCACCTGAAATATGTAGAAAAAGATGTGGAATAAATCATAATGAAAATGATGCAAAGATGAAAAGATACAGATTAAATCTTGACAAAGTATGATTAAATTGATAGAATAATAAACAAAATTGAAGGAGTATATTATGGCAAATAATGTGAATTGGACAATATCATTTTATAGAATGAACGACAAGGCCAAAAAGAGATGGTCTGAACTAACAAGTAAACTTACAAAAGAAGATGGCGACAACGGTCTGTGGTTCGGCGATTTATTTCTCAAAGAAGATTTAAGTAATTCAGAAGAAGTCAAAGACTTTGAATGGACAGTAAACAACATAGGTCCTAAATGGAACTACATAGAAGACTATGACGAATTTTCTTGTGTTGGTGTTTCTGCTTGGGGTGCCCCAATTGAAGGACTACAAAAGTTACTAGAAGAAGAACTAGCACCTTTAGATCCTAATATGATATCAACGATTACATATGAAGATGAAGGACCTAACTTCTATGGTTGCAATGCATATCTTGGTTCTGAACTAGAAGACTACAGAGAAGTTGACTGGGACGAAATGAGAGAATTGATAATCGAAAGAAATGAAGAACTTAAAGGTAAATGGGACGAAGATGAAGGCGATTGGATTGATGATGTATCTTCTGATATTTTTTACGAATACCTTTATGAGTTTGTTAGCGACCACAAATGGGAAATAGAAGAAGAGTTTGTTAAATATCTAGAATCAGAAAATTAGAAAAGTATATATATTACTAGTTCGTTCAATCACCCAAATTATAGGAGTACATAATGCCAGCACAACCTGTTGACACACGAGAGTTTTTATCCCAAACAAAATTTTATGAAGGTTATTCAAGATACAAAGATTTAGAAGAACGATACGAAACTTGGGAAGAAGCAGTTGACAGAGTGATTGATATGCATACAAACTATTATAAAGAAAAAGATAATGGTTTGGCACCGTATCTAGAAGAGGCAAAACAAGCATATAAAGAACAAAGAGTTCTAGGTGCTCAAAGGGCATTACAGTTTGGTGGTAGTCAACTACTCAAACACGAAATGAAAATGTACAACTGTACATCTACATATGTTGACAGACCAGAATTCTTTGGTGAAATATTTTATATACTATTATGTGGTGCAGGTGCTGGTTTCTCTGTACAGAAACATCACGTTGCGAAACTCCCTAAAATACAAAATAGAACGAAACAAGCAAAAGGATTTATAGTTGAAGACTCTATAGAGGGTTGGGCATCTGCACTAGATGTTCTTATGTCCTCTTTCTTCGTAGGTGGTGGTAAATACCCAGAGTACGAAGGTCGTAGAGTATTCTTTGACTTGACACAAATAAGACCAAAAGGTGCTAAGATATCAGGAGGATTTAAAGCACCTGGTCCAGATGGATTAAGAAGGGCACTTGATAGAATTGAGTACCTTCTTCAAGGTATTGTACTAGATTCAAAAGACCCACAATCAGTAAAACCTATTAATGTATATGATATTGCTATGCATGCCGCAGACGCAGTATTAAGTGGTGGTGTTCGTAGGTCTGCAACGATATGTTTATTCTCTGCAGATGACGAAGAAATGATGACTGCTAAAACAGGTAATTGGTTTGTTGATAATCCTCAAAGAGGAAGGTCTAATAACTCTGCCGTAATTGTTCGTGATGAAGCAAGTGAAGAACAGTTTCATAAAATAATGGAATCTGTTAAACAATTCGGAGAACCAGGATTTGTCTTCGTTCAGTCAAAAGAACATACGACTAACCCTTGCGTTGAGATAGGAATGTTTCCTCAAATCAATGGCAAGTCAGGTTGGCAAGGTTGTAACTTAACTGAAATCAACGGGGGCATGTGCAATACCGAGGAAGATTTTTACAAGGCCTGCCGCGCGGCTTCTATCCTCGGTACCCTACAAGCAGGGTACACAAACTTTAAATTTTTATCTGATGTATCTAAACAGATATTCGATAGAGAAGCACTACTAGGTGTGTCAATTACTGGATTTATGAACAATCCAGAAATTCTCTTTAACGAAAAGATTCTGAAAAAGGGTGCAGAGATAGTGAAAAAAGTAAACAAAGAAGTTGCAGAGATTATCGGTATCAATCCTGCGGCAAGAACAACATGTGTAAAACCAAGTGGTAATGCATCTGTATTGTTACAAACTGCAAGTGGTATACATGCAGAACACAGTCCAATGTATATAAGAAATGTACAGATGAACAAAGAGTCTGAAATAACTCAAGCAATTATGCAATCTAATCCATATATGGTAGAAGAAAGTGTATGGTCTGCAGGTGGTACAGATGTTGTTGTTTCATTCCCTATATTACCTAAGAAAGGTTCTTATTATAAAGATGACCTACTTGGTATTGACCATTTAGAGTTAGTGAAAAGGGCACAACAACATTGGGTTGTTGCAGGTACAAACGAAGATTTATGTGCAGACGAAGGTATACGACACAATGTATCAAATACAATTATTGTTGATGACTGGGATAGAGTAGAGAAATATGTATTTGATAATAGATACTTCTTCTCTGGTATCTCATTCTTGGCGGCAACAGGTGATAAAGACTTTAATCAAGCACCGAATACTGCAGTTATAACAGCAAAACAGATGGTGAACAAATATGGTAATGCGGCCATCTTTGCTTCTGGTATGGTTGTAGATGCATTAAAATGTTTTAAAAATCTATGGGATGCCTGTTCTACTGCACAAGGTTTTGGTGAAAACATAAGTGAGGAATCAACTAACAATGCACTTAAACGAGATTGGGTTCGAAGATTTAAACAATTTGCAGAAAATTATACAGATGGTAATATTAAACAAGCAGAATATTGTTTGAAAGACGCCTATCTTTTACATAAATGGAATAAGATACAAGATAATCTAAAAGAGATTAACTGGTTAGAAGATGTAAGAGAAAAGAAATATACTGAAATAGATACGATAGGTGCGGCCGCTTGTGCTGGAGGCGCTTGTGAAATCGACTTCTAGAATACCTTCCCCTTGTAAACAAATATGTGTATTAAACAATGTCGGATATTGTATAGGGTGTGGTAGAAGTAGAGAAGAAATTAAGGAATGGATAAGAGCAACTGATGAACGAAAACAAGAGATATTAGAAAGGATTAGAGATGAGCAGTGGTTTAGACGAATACCAACTAGAATGTGATGAATGTGGAATCATTTGTTTTGTTCAGGTATCTCATCAACCTGAATATTGTCCTTGTTGTGGGTCTGAAGCATATGCTGTATTAGTTGACGAAGAATACATCTCACATTTTTTAGATAAGGACCTTGACTAAATAAATGTATGTGGTTATATAATGATAAAGAATTCAATGAAACACCCAAAGACTATCAGGGATTTGTGTATCAAATTACAGAACTCGCCACGGGCAAGAAGTATATTGGTAAAAAGAATTTCTGGTCTCCAAAAACTCTTCCTAAAAATAGCAAACGACCTAGAAAAATTAAAACCAGAGTTGAATCAAACTGGCGAGAATATTATGGATCAAACAAAGAACTCCAAGAAAAAGTACAGAACAACTACTCGGAGTATGAAAGAGTAATACTACATCTTTGTAAAACAAAAGGTGAGATGTCATACTATGAAGCAAAGTTACAGTTTCAATATGATGTATTACTATCTGACGAATATTATAATGAGTTCATCGGTTGCAAAATTCACTCAAAACATTTAAAAAAGTCTTGACATTTGTATCAAAAAATTGTATCTTGTAATTATGAAGAATCCAATTGCAAAATATTTAATGTGTGCATATGCATATTATGTTGATGATGCACCACTTGTAACAGACCATGAGTTTGATAAACTGGCAAAACACATACTAGAAAACTATGATACTATTGAACACCCACACAAACATCTTGTAACAAAAGAAGATTTAGAAGCAGGTTCATATCTAGGTGAATATCCTAGTATAGTAAAGGGCGCCGTAAGGGCATATAGAATGGAAATGAAAGAGAAAGTAAAGAACAGACAT
>Ga0222714_10000960_pt1 | contig 32635 bp, 39 predicted proteins | sample C33_3DmetaG_FD_165048 | JGI IMG/M metagenome (GOLD analysis project Ga0222714, IMG submission 165048) | Estuarine water microbial communities from San Francisco Bay, California, United States - C33_3D | ecosystem: Environmental > Aquatic > Marine > Unclassified | place: USA: California... | reverse complement strand
TATAGGGAGATGCTTCAGGAAAGACGGAAGATTAAAGATGATCGAGAGAAGATGGGTCGCAGACAAGCACAACGACGGTCTGCGTTTTTACAGAATTTGTTTTATGGTGGTTTACTTTTGTTATGTAGTTACGGTTTATACTGGATTGTAGATTTCATCATAGGTATGTGGCCTAAAGGAAAATAAATGATACCGATTCCTGCGCTTTTATCTATAGGCTCAAAGCTAATCGACAAGTTCTTTCCTGACCAACAAGCTGCTGACGCTGCGAAGTTAAAACTTCTCGAGATGCAGCAGAACGGCGAATTGGCACAGTTGAACGCTGACGTTATAGAGCAACAAGAGCTTACAAAACGCCTAGAAGCGGACATGCGTAGCGACTCATGGATGAGTAAGAACATACGTCCTCTGACGCTACTTGCAATACTTTTAGGATATTTCCTGTTTGCAATGATGAGCGCGTTTGGGATGAACGCCAATGAAGCATACGTCTCACTTTTAGGACAATGGGGTATGCTAATCATGTCGTTCTACTTTGGTGGGCGAACTCTTGAAAAAATCATGGACATGAAGGCGAAGAAAAATGCAGAGTAATTTCGACTCCTGCCTGAAGCACTTGCTTGTTCATGAGGGTGGTTATGTTAACCATCCAAGTGACCCCGGTGGACGGACTAATCTTGGTGTCACGCAAAGAGTTTGGGAAGAATGGATGCTCGGTCCCGTTACCGAAGACGACATGCGCGCTCTGACTCCTGCAAAGGTTTACCCGCTATACAAGCGTCGTTACTGGGACGTTGTTGGTGGCGATGAGCTGCCCAGCGGAGTTGATTACTGTGTTTTCGATGCTGCTGTTAATAGTGGGCCAGGTGCCGCTGTGAAATGGCTGCAGCAAATAGTAGGAACAACTCCTGATGGCGGCATTGGGCCAAAGACATTAGCCGCGGTGGCTACTATGCCGCCTGCGGCAATTGTTGAGGCGTACCAAGCAAAGCGCCTTGGGTTTATGAAGTCGTTGCCGACATGGAGCGTATTTGGCAAAGGCTGGGAGCGACGCGTCAATGAAGTGGCAGACGCGGCTGCTGCAATGGCAAACAAAGAGGCAAGTCAAATTGCTTAATGCGTGTAGTCACCCCTGAGTCTGTAAAGGCTGCCTATCAGTTCCTAAGTAAGACCGCGTTTGCTGGAGTGAAATTGCCTCCGGCAAGCAAAGTTACTTTCAAGGCAGCGCGAATGAAGAAATTCCACGGCCTGTATTGCTGGCCGGATCACATGATGATTATCAATTCATACACTCCAAACATTGATGAGATGCTCAAAATCGTGGCGCACGAAATGATTCATTGCGCGTACGAGCAAAACGGGGAGTGTGACCATCACGCACATGATGCCAACTTTGACGAGTTGGCTGACATCGTTTGCGACATTATGGGATGGAAAGGCGGAGTTAAATGAGCAGTAATGCAAAATGCACGGAGGAAGAATTTATTCGCGTGTGGAATATATACAAATCCACAAAAGAGGTATCAAAACACTTAAATGTTGACGAGTCAAACGTCAGGTTAAGGCGTAGGCGTATTGAAAAAAGAAGATCAATAATCCTTCCCACAAAAGATATATACGGCCGCAAAGCATACGACACAATGACCGTCACTCCTGATAGAGTTGAGGTCAAGCTGACTGTCGGTGATGGCGTAATCTTAGTGGCTGGAGACCAACACTACCGCCCAGGCCACATTCCAGTCATGCACAAAGCGTTGCTGGCGCTTGCCAAGCAAATGAAGCCATTTGCAATTGTGTGGAATGGCGACGCAGTAGACCTTCCCAGCATAAGCCGCCACCCCAGTATTGGCTGGGAAAATTATCCAACCGTTCACGATGAGCTGGAAACTGTGCGTGATCGCTCTGAGGAAATCATTAAGGCCAGCCCCAACTCTAAGCGCGCCTGGAATTTAGGTAACCACGACAATCGCTTTGAATCGCGCCTTGCCGCAGTTGCGCCGGAATACCGTGGCGTTGACGGTATTCACTTAAAGGATCACATCCCAGGCTGGACCCCGGCGTGGTTTGTTACCATCAACGAGGGTGAACCGTCGCACACCGAAATCAGGCACCGAGAGAAGGGCGGAGTACACGCCGGCTACAACGGAACCAAAGAAGCCGGCGTCAACCTAGTGACTGGGCATGACCATCGCGCAGAGGTTGTGGCTTACGACGACAGGCGCGGGCGCAGGTATGCCGTACGGCACGGCATGACGGCAGACAGCCCGCGTGACCCCTCTTTTGTCAATTACCTTGAAGGCCGCATGGTTAATTGGCAATCTGCCATTGCCATCTTGACCTACCGAGATGGCGTCCTGCTTCAGCCGGAATTGGCCCTGCGGTTTGACGACGACTCATTCCAGTTCCGCGGCCAGATCATCAAGGTGTGACACAATAGCGGCACACGCTGCCCTGCAGGGCGCATGGTTGTGCGATTCTGTGGCGATTGTGATTCCGGTTGTCGCTGGTTCGAGTCCCGTCGTCCACCCCAAAAATCAAGCACTTAGCAAAAAGCCGGCATTGCCGGCTTTTCGTTTTGTGTCATTTTACGGCACAAAAATGTCACAGCGAGATTGACTCCGCAGCTCGCTGCAGATGCTCCGGCGCGAACGCCACGTATCTCTTGAGCATTGCCGGCGACGACCACCCGCCAAGGTGCTGCAGCGTCAGCATGTCGGTGCCGGCGGCGGCGTGCCACGATGCAAAACTGTGCCGTAAGTCATGGAACCTAAAACCAGCCGGCAGACCTGCCCGCCGGCAGGCGGCGTGCCATGTCCGGTTAGTAATGGCATGAACATGGAATATCCGGCCCTCGCGGATGCCCTCCAGATTGCTTAAAACGGCCTTGGCTGCACTGTTGAGCGGCAGGACAACCCTGCGCCCTGTCTTGAAGTTTGAAGCGGCTATAGTGACGGTTCCCGCATCAAGATTAATCTGCGACCAGTCCAACCCCAGCAGGTTGCCGCGACGCAGGCCGGTCAGCAGGGCGAACCGCACCAGCGGCCGCCAGTGCGCCGGCAGCTCGGCAAGCAGGCGCTCGGCCTGTTCCCTGCTGATATACGCCTCCTTGATGTTGTCCTCGGTCTCAGTGCGCAGGATAGGGGCGCGGTCAACCCACTCCCATTCGCGCTCGGCTGCCAGCAGGACTGACCGAATCAGCGCCCGATAGCGGTTGCGGGTGGCCGGCTTAACGTCAGCAGGTAGGGCGTCCTCGATGGCGTCGCGGGTCAAGTCGGACAGCTGAAGGTGGCCGAGGCGCTGGGAAAAGTAGCGCACCTTGTCCTGATCGTCTGACAGGCTGCGCTTGCTGTCCTTTTCCCGCAGCCAGCGAGTAAAAGCGTCCACCAGCGTCTTACGCGGCTTTTCGCCACCGACACCAATGCGCCACAGCTCTCCGCGCCGAATATCGTGCAGGCGGCTGGCTTCCTTCTTGTCTCCGGTTTTTAGGGACTCTCGAACGCGCTTGCCGTTGATCTGCACGTCCAGCCAGTAGGTGTCTCCGCGCTTTACCAGTGCCATTTTGTCCTCGCTTGTGGTGGGTCAGTGCGAGTATGTCATGGTGGTGCGGAAAACGCAACAATCAGGACAAAGTGGCCCAGTGCGCTATCAGCGCGGCTTCCGCCCTACCATCGTCCTTGGCTCGCTTAAAGTGGCCCGCATGCTTGGGCCAAAGCTGGGCGGCAAGCGCTCGGCTGGCGTCTTTCCCCTCCGGCAGCCGGAGTGCCTTTTTCCATGTGGCTGGCGTTACCATGTTGCACTGCACACCCATACCGACCATGACGCCGCGGGCCAGCCCATACGCCTCACCAAAGGCAAACATGCTTGTCACGCCTTGGCCTGGCATGGCATTGACGCGCTCAATCCACGCCACCACAGGCTCTCGGACATACAGCTGCAGCTCGTCGGCCAGCATCTCAGGGCTGATCCGGCGTTTGAGCTTTTTGTTGACCATGACCTCGACTACAGGCATGTCAAACACCATGACCAGCTCCTTGCCTTCCAGTATGGCGACAGCTCCGCTGACGCCTGGGTCAATCCCTATCGTATAAATCATTCGTCTGGCCTCGGACAGTTTTTAGGTTTATCAATCACACACCAGACGGATATCCAACGCTGCATGACAGTGCCATCATCAAGCACCTGACGCTTCCATCGGTCAACGTAGGCGTCAGGCATGTCCGGCAATACGCTGCTGACGACGGTCTGTTTCATCGCCAGTTCTTTTGCAATCTCGCCGGTTGTGCTGCCGCCGGTGTAACGCAAAAGATTACGTATTCGTTCGTGCGTTTGATTTTTCACGTTGCATCCCTGTCTTGTGGCAGTCAGCACACTTCCAGCGCCTGTTTCTGCCGGAATTAATTAGCACCCACACGCCGTTGTGCGCGTCCTTACTTGACTGACAACTGGTGCAAAACCGCTTCCCAGTAATATTGATTTCTGCCTTTATGATGTTTGGGTCAAGTTTGCTCATGGAGTATCTTCATTTCTTTAGTTGCTTTTTTGATTTTCCTGCGCTCTTCTTTTTGTTGCTTGGTTTCGCTTTTGACTTTTATGTCGTCAGGGTGCGTAGCGATGTCGTCAAATGCCGTCGCTATTCCAGACGTAACAATGGCTTTAGGGAACTCTTCCTTTGTCTCCACCACTTGAGGCATCAGGACTGATGGAGTTTTCTGAAGCTCGCGGCTGCTGAACTTTGGAAGCTCACTGTCCCCGTGCGATCCGTTAATCCACTCAGCGCCAGACTCTTTGTGCCTGTACTGTATCCAGCCCTCGCCACCGTCTATAGGCTCAGAGTGCGGCACCAGCATCGGGATCATTAAGTGCAGACTGCATCCAGCTTCCTGTGACTTGTGGTCAAGCTCTTTACTTTTAGACTCGCAGCGCCATTTGCCTTCGCTAATTGGTGTGCTATGACAGCATGTGCGGCAGTTAGCCTCTGCGGCAATAGCGCCGTGACAGTTAGCGTTGAAGCTGCAGAACTTGCACTGCCAATACGCAGGATCGTCGCTCATGCGCGCAGGCGGTTCGGTAGCGTCAATGAGCGATTGCGCCTTTTCCATCAAGTGCGAAAAATACACCGCATCGGCGTGAACCCATTCGCTGTGCAACTCGTCCGTGTCTTTATCAACGGCCAGATACAAAGCGCGATCAAGCTGCATCAGCCCCATGTACACCTGCATTTGATCGTAGTGCTGCGGCTTCGCGCCTTTGACGCCATTCTTGATTAGGCCGGTAAAAGACTTGTGATTGTGTGTCTTAAACTCCAGCACCGCAGGCGTCCTTGGCGCTTCAGGCACCCCCTGCACAACGCCGTCAACGCTTCCGCCAAAGTGTCCATCGCACGCTGACACGGTGAACTGCTTGCCGGTGCTTGGATCTACCTCCCACACCGTTGCGCCAATGGCGCGCAGCTCCTCGACAAATTCAGCTTCTTCTCGCTGACCGCGACGAAACAGTCGTAGCATCCTCCCCTCAAACGCTGGCTTGGCTACCCACCTGAACGTATTCCAGATGTATCTCGGACAGTCATGGCCGATAATGCTGGCACCCATGTGCTGCCGATTCGACTGCGGTTGTGACTCATGCCATTGAAAAATGGCCGCTCTCGTTGTGTGTTGAGACTCAGGAATTTTCATGCAAAGAACCTCGCAATCAGTTGCACAATCCCAATCAAAATTGCCCAGCTAAGAAGGCACAGCGCAATCATTTGCGCAGCCTCTCTTGCTACCCACGGACGCCTTTCGCATGTGCATTTGCGCCCCTGGTCACAGTTGCCAGTGCAGCCAAACTCTTGCTCAATTTTGTCGCGCATGAACAGCTTCATTTGTCACCTCCCATTGCCAGTTTGGTTTTTCCGAAGTCACTCACAACAACAATCTCAACGTCGCGTCTGCTGATACGCGCCGTTGCCTTCTCAACCATGTGTTTTTGCTGCAGTCGGTAAAGTGAGTCGAAGAACTCAGCTTTGCCCATGCGGGCAATCGGCTCCATGCCTTCCAGCTTTTGCCATATTCCGTGCGCCGCTCTGCTTGGGCGCAGCGTTTCTCCGCTCTTGGTGGCCTTGTCTATTGCCCTCAGAACTTCAAGCTCGTGCTTCCAGTTGTCGGCTGCGCGCTCTGCCATCGCAGACTTTGACGTGCCGTACAGTTTGAAAATCTTCTCCTGCTTGTCGAACTCAAGATCAACCGACTCCTGAATGTCGCCATGATTGGACTTTTCGTGCTTCAGACGCACAATGTCCTTCTTCTCCCTGAACATTGCCCAGCGCGACCGCGCAGAGTTGTTCCATGCTGTGCTGCCTGAGAAAGTGCTGTCGGTGTCAATCCCGCTCTTAAATCTGACGCTCGCCTTGTCAACGTGAGCGAGTAACAGCACGGCGCAGTTGCGTGCCTTGGCGATCATGTTGAGGCAGCGCATAAAGCCGCGTACTTGAGCGCGGTCGTTTTCGTTTGCACAAAAAACGTCTGAGCTGTTGTCAATGATTACAAGGTCGGCTTCGTGCCTGTGCGCAGCATCTGACAGCCATTGCATGACCTCAGTCGCTCCGCCGTCTCTCCATACAATGCAGTCCTCCTGCGTCATGTCATACAAAAACACGCGAGAGTGCAGGTCTGTAAGCTCAACCCCAGTTGACTTGCAGATGTTGGTCATTCTGAAGTGGACTGTTTTGGTGTCGTCCTCTGCGGAGATGACAAGCACTTTTCCCTGTATGGTGGGGATGCCAAACCATGCTGCGCCAGTCGCAATACTGGCGGCAATCTGAAGACTGACGTTTGACTTGCCAACGCCTCCATTCGCAGAAAACAGTGTGGTGGTGCGGCGAGGCAGCCATCCTTCAATCAGGAACTCTTCCGGCTCCGGCTCCTGCTGGTCCAGCACCGTCCAGTCAAGCGGCTGCAGTCCGCGCTGCTCAATCTCTTCTGTTTGCTTATGCAGGTTGATGGTGATAGTTGCGGGCTTGCGCTCTTCTGGCGCAAACTTTTCAGCAGACTTTACAATGCGCGGTATCTCGTCGCGCCTGACGCGCCAGCGCTCTATCTCCTCTGGTGGCCCTGCCGGCTTGACCAAATCCATCATGCTGTAAAGGGCATCCACAACTGCGCCAGGGAACATGCCGTTGGCGATATGGCTTGCGGCCATGCGTACAAGGCTGTCGTGATAGCTGCGCTCCTGCAGTGGCGCAGCAAGAGTGGTAATCGCCTCTGCTGCAGCACTCCCGTCGCCCTTGATGCGCTCTTTCTTTACGCCAAGGGACACGGCGTGCCGAATAGCATCAAGGTCTACGTCAAATGCCGCGCATGCGTCTGCCAGCGTCCAGCGCACCTGCGGGTTCCACGTCTCCATCTGGTGCGACCACGGCCCTGCTGCGCGTGACTTGGTGTTTGTGCCGATAGGCAGACGGACGTAACGCACGGCCCCGTTTCCAGACTGGTCGTTGAAGCCCAGTTTGCCGCGAGATGCGAGCGCGCCCATGACGCCGTTGACCAGATCAATATCTGCCGCGTCTGGATCTGTCTCGTCCAGCATGATGCCTACTTGAAATTTGCCTGGGCTGGTTTGAAGCGCCCAGCTCATTTGCACAACGTCGGCAGGGTTTACGTCATCAACGACTAGCGCGGCCAAACGAGCAAAACAGGACTTCGTGCGCGCATATTTGCCTGATTCGTTAAAGCCCGTAAGTATTGCGACCGAAAAGTAGGTGTTATCCGAGGCGGCGCTGTCTATAAGGCGCGCCTGTGTAGCAGCACCATGATACGGTCGACCAGACCAGTCACCAGAATCCGGCGATGCCCGAAACGTACAAACCCAACCGTACTCGTCTGCCAGCAGTTCGCCGTAAACGGCCGCAAGGAAGTCGCTATTTGTCATGTCAGCGACGGCGCTCATTCTATAGCGGCCAGTTCTTCGAGCTTGATATCAACGCCTCTTTCCTTAGCTATTTCAAAAAGTTGTCTCCAATACTTCTGCGGTATTCTGCCGCCCGTCCCAGCCGGCGTTGGCTGGCACCAACGCGAAAGAGTAGATGGGAACAGCTGAAGATCATTGGCAAGCGCAGTCTTGCCCCCCAGTTTCTGAATAACTGAATAGGCTGGCTCAAGAAAATGTAGCGTAGGGATTGTCATTTGGTTGCTCTTATTTTATAACAATGAGAATTTGATCTTGGCCGCGTGCGAGACGCGCAAGCTGATTCAGGACGCGCAGGTTGCGTGGTGCAGTCCGGTGCTGTGGATTAAGCCGTAAAAAAGCCCCCCGCGGCGTGAGCCGCGAGGGGAAGGACCGAGGGCTGGAGGAGGTGCCCTCGATGGCAGCGCCGCTGGGGGCGGACGCTGTGGTGGGAATTACTTTTGCCACGGACGGCCACCGCCACCAGCAACAACACGCGCAGGTGCAGGCACGGCAGCTGCCGCGCTGTAGCCGACTACTCGGTTGCGCTCTGGATCTTTGCGGTCTTTCTCAATGCTGGCGATAAACGGCCGGTCGTGAAGATCCTCAGTGTCATTAAGCTCCGTCAGGTTGACAGCAGTGCAAAGAGCGGCCAGCTGCGCCTTGGCAATATCCTCGGCGGTCTTGCTGGGGTTGCTGATATTCAAGCGCTCCCAATGCCGGCGACCTGAGTGTTCTCCTACAACAACCTGCATTTCCAGCTCAATGAACTGCCCTGTTCCAGCCTTCGTGTCCTTGATGTCGCTGCGAGTTACGATCATCTCGTAGTCGCCAGGCGGGAGTTGGCCGCGTGCGCCGTTCATTGACGATACAGGCGCGTCGTTGATGCTAAAGTTTAGTGATGCCATTTGACTTCCTTTCGTGGTGGTTTCAGGCAATTGCCTGTGTAAATGCGTCCCAAGTCATCGGTATTGACTCAGGCAGCGAATAGCGATTCTTTGCCATATATGCAGGGCGCTCTGAAGTAAACAGCAAGCGCTCGCCGGTGCTGATGCCGCGGTTGTTGGTCTTGTTAAATCCCACGTCATCTTTCTTAACGATGGTCTTGTAGTTTGCAAACAGCAAGGCGTCGCACCACTCGCGCAGGATTGCGTTCGACCGCTCCTGCAACTTGGGCTGGTATCGGTCATACGGCTCGACTTCAGGTGAGTCAAAGCGCTTGATCTGGCAGTGCGCCAGCAAAATCACGCACATGCCCTTGTCGTTGCGCAGGTGATTTAGTCCTGACAACACCTCACGCCAGCGCTCAGCCACTATCATTGCGCCTTTCCCGTAGGCAAGATCCTTGGCGTCGTGCGTTGCCTCCACATCCTGCCAGATCAAGTTATCGAGCCAATCAATGCTGTCGATGACGACCGTCTTGAAGTCATGTTTTTCTTGAGCAAGCGATGCAACTGCGTCAAGAATGTCGGACGGCTTGCCGGCCAGCGGAAAGTGATCGACCTGCAGGCTGCCCAGCCCGTCTTCTGTGAGAATGAAAATGGGGTTAGGCGCACCGGCAGCAAAGGTTGTCTTGCCTATGCCCTCGACGCCGTAGAGCATGACGCGAGGCGCGGCTGCTGCGCTGTTTCGTTGGACTGACTTCAGATTAAATGCCATCGTTGTACTTCCTCATGTAGACGCGAGTGGCGCGTGCATGTGCCTGCGGCCGCTCGCTGGTGGTGAACCCGACGCAGGCGATCTGGTTGCGGTAGCGCCGCGCCAGGCCGCCCCATGCGTTGGGGTGGTGGGGTTCTTGCAGGCCGCGTGCGGTTGCCCATACGCGGAACTGCTCTATGGTGAACGTATATGGCGCTACGTGTGCCAGCCAGTAGTTGAAGGCTGCATCGCTTTCTGCGCCCCACGATCCAGAGTTGTTATTAACAAGCGCGATCCCGTCGTCGCGCAGCTGTTGTCCTGTAGCCATTGCGGTGCCCAAATCACATCACCAAGACCAAAACAACAACAGCCACTATGCCTAGAATGCGCCATACGCTTCTTTCTGCCTTGTTCTCAATCGGACTAATTCCTTCCATCGTGCGAGCAAAACGAAAATGCCGCGGGTCGTGGTTGTAGTATTTGCCGATCATGGTTTCCTCACTGTGGTGAATGTTGCGATAGTCATGCGCGCTTTGCGCCCGTTTGCTGCAACTAAGTGAACCCACTTCCTTCCTATGGCTGCCCACACATGCCGCACGCCTGTTCCTATTGCCGGCGCTTCCGTTGTCAAATGAACGCGCACCAGCTCGGCGTTTGCCCAGCGCGGCCCTGCTGGTTTATGCATGGTCGTTCCATATCTCCTCTGCCAAGGCGTCAATCTGGCTTTCGTTAAGCATGAATATGATTTCTTTTCCCTTATGCTTCACGGAGTCAATCTCCAAGTCGTCGCCGTAGCGGTCCAATTCGTAAGCAACCTCGACCTCCAGCTCGTTTTGCGAGCCGTAAACGTCAACGATCACATAAGCGTATGTGCTTTTCATAGCACCACCCTTGCATACATGACGCCAATGCAAAATCCAACCATCAAACCTAAATACAACTCAGGATTCCTATCAAACATTTGCCGCCCTCCATAAATTGATGTTTAGCTTCAGTGCTTGGCGTTGCTCTAACGTCAGCCCAGCCACTAATCCGCGCCTGTCGCTGGATGCCGCGTCTGACAGCAATTTCCGAACACGCGATGGGCTGCTGTCGATCCACACAAGGTAGCCGCCGATCATCGAGTCTTTGGAAAATAAGAACTTCATTGCTGTCCTAGTAAAGTATTCCTGCTTCCAACGTCCAGAGTTAAGCCGCCGAGGCGGTACGCACGCATCCCTGATTGCCACTGCGATGATTGCTCTAAACAGCTTGAGGCAGCCTTCATACGTTTGGCGGTCCTGATCCAGCTGGGGCGCTGAATCTTCAAGCGTCATCAAGATTGATGCGCTCCCACAAAAGATGCATTGACTTAACCGCGCCAGCCTTCTCAAGCTCAAGGGTGTTGTACAAACGCATGTTGTGCCTGCCGTAGCCCGGTCCAACGTAGAGCTTTTTATTGTGGTGGTAGGGGACAAATGTAAACTGCCCTAGGCTGTAGACTTCCTGCGGTTGTTTGGTCATATGGCGTACTCAAAGACAGTCCACAGCAATAAAACGCCGGTGCCAATGCCGGCAATGATAAACATCAGGTTGTCGTTATTCATGTTTGATTCCTTATTTAACTGAAAGCCACAAGCCAACGTTGCTAAACGCGTAGCCAGCGAACACGATGGTCATGGCCGCGTTGGCTTTGAATGCTTGGTCCACCGCGATAGCGGCGTATATAAGTCCGGTGATGATGACGAGCGAAGAACTCATGTTGGTTGAGGGGGCCGAAGCCCCCGATTAATTAATAAACGTAAAACCCTGCAACAGCACCAAGATATCCGCCGGTGTAGCTCTTACGCGCCATCATTTCGCTGTAGTCCATAGCCCCTACCCAACGGCCCCATGCTTCGTTATAAAAAACGACATAGCGGGGAGGTATGCAATTGCGGTCAAAGATTTTCCCAGCTTTAGCCGCGGCCGCTTTAGTTGCTTTTTCAGCTGCATCTTGCGTTGCGTAGTTCTTGCACGGCTGCTTATTGGTTTTGCGATACTCTTCGATTCGAGCAATCAAGTTTTCGATGATGTTCATCGTTGTTACCTCCAGTTGTTATGTTTGGTGATGCTGTCGTCATTATTACGCAAAGTTGCGAGTTATGCACGTTGCATATTTATGAAATGTTTGAATGATGGCATAAAACGCATTGATGAGATAGGCGCAAGGTGATGCGAGAATAGCATCAAACGCGGCTCAGATTGGAACGATCGTTCCCAAATTGGGAATTTTGCGTTAGTAACTACTTCTGTGCAGGTTAAGTGTCTGATTACGCAGAATAAAGAGGCATGTGCACAGACTTGAAATAAGGCTGTTTTTGGACTTCTGTGCAGGTCTGTGCAACGTGCACAGAAGTGGGTTTTAGACGCGTCGCAGATTAGGATGGAGAAAATGGACTTCTGTGCAGATGTTTGGCTTATAAATCAACGTGATAGGTGGTGTGCACAGAAGTGCACAGAAGTGTGTTTTTTGAGATCTGTGCAGATCTGTGCAAATGGCAGGAAAAAGGGTTGTCACAGAAACCCCCTTTAGGGGGGTTTCTGTGACACCTTCCTAGCCAGCGACTTCTGCGACTTCTGTGCAAAGGCGGGGGCGGCGGACGGCAAAAGGCGGGGTGAAGTGGGTCTTGCGGGATTGGCAACGCGTCGGGTATGGTCCGCGGCATGGATACAGCATTGCACGATGTGAAATCAGAAAAAGTATCTGCAAAGTCGCCGCCGAAATGGAAGGTGCCGCCGAAGTGCAGTCCGATCAACGGGCAGCCGGTGCCGAGCGGCAGGCGCAAGGGAATTCCCAACAAGGTCACGCAGACCATCCGCGACGCCGTGGAGCTGGCGGCCAAGCAGTGCCACCCGCAAGGGCTGGCCGGCTGGCTGGTGGAGCGGGCGCAGGGCGGCGTGCAGGACCGGCAGATCTTCGCCGGCCTGGTTGCCAAGGCGCTGCCGCTCCAGGTCAAGGCGAGCGTCGACGGCGGCATCGCGATCAACCTTGGCTGGCTTGCGGGGCGCGGAGTCGGCGCGATCACGTCACAATCCCAGCCAGCCATCACGCAAGTTATTGATGTAACACCGGAAACAGACAATGCAAACCGGATTGACAATCAGGTTCCCGTGTCGGCCGAGGTGGTGGACGAGCATACGATTCGTTTAAACGCGCTACAACGCGTTGACGATGAGGTCAGGCTACCTACCCATCAACCTGATGCTACGGACGCAACAGCGTGCGATCTGAGCAATTCTAGGGCCATCGGCAACGGTCATCCACCCCCGTCTGGACCCCCTACCCCCCATCAACCCGACGGCGGGGGGGTGTGCGAGCTGGAGCCTCCCCCCTCCTCTCGCCAATTTCAAAAATAGCCTTTTGCGTAAATCGCACGCATGAAACTGCAGGAATACCAACCTCGCCCTGTATTCCTGCCGTTGCACAATCGCAGCAAGCGCTGGGCGTGCGTTGTTGCGCACCGTCGCGCTGGCAAGACGGTGGCGATGTGCGCTGACTTGGTGATCGGCGCGTTGGAAACCGCTCTGTCGCGTCCGCAGTTTGCATACCTTGCGCCATTTCGAGAGCAGGCGAAGCGTGTGGCGTGGAACTACCTGAAGGAGTTCACCAAAGAATTCTGGATCAAGGAGCCGAACGAGTCTGAGCTTCGCATTGACATTAAAAACGGTCACGGTGGCGAGAGCAGAATATACGTTGCGGGGGCGGACAATCCAGACGCGCTGCGCGGCATGTACTTTGACGGGGTGGTGATGGACGAGGTTGGGCAGATGCGTCCGTCGACGTGGTATTCGGTCTTGCGGCCCGCGCTCTCTGACCGCAAGGGCTGGGCGATTTGGGCAGGCACGCCGGCTGGCAAGAACTTTTTCTGGCAGCTGAAGGAAGAGGCGCGGTTAAACGCACAGACTCACCTGCTGTTGGAGCTGCCCGCGTCAAAGACCAACATTCTTGACGAGGACGAGCTGCGCGATGCGAAGGCGCAGATGACAGAGGAGTCATACCTCACCGAATACGAGGTGAGCTTTGAGGCCGCAATACCGGGCGCATACTATGCAAAGCAGATAGGGGAGCTTTATGGACGCAAACAGATCGGTGTTTTTCCGTTGGACCCTCAATTTCCCGTCACTCTGGCGGCGGATTTGGGATTTACCGACTCCTGCAGCTGGTGGGGATGGCAAACCACGCCGGACGGGTACAGGATCGTCGAATTCTACGAAGCGGACGGGCAAGCGATCCAGCACTACATCGACTGGATCAAAGCGCGGCCGTACAAAGTAGACACTGTCTTTCTCCCGCACGATGCGCGGGCGAAGTCGTTGCAGACTGGCAAGTCGATTATTGAGCAATTCCTTGCCAATGGCATACGGCCGCAGATAGCGCCGGAATTGTCTTTGCAGGACGGCATTGAGGCGGCGCGTTTGATACTGCCAAAGTGCTATTTTGACGAAGAAAAATGTTACGAAGGCATTGACCACCTGCGCGGTTACATGCGGGAGTGGGACGAACGCACGCAGACGTTTCGTTCGCGTCCGAAGCACGACCAGCACTCGCACGCGGCTGACGCATTTCGATACTTTGCGCTTAGTGCGAAGTCGGTGTTGCCAAAACCACAGGTGGATACGAAAATCGCATCGAAGTCAAGTATTACTTACAAATTTACCCTAGATGACATTTGGGATACTGCGCCAGAGGTGCGGACAAGGATCGGCTGATGGAACAAACTGAAAAGATCACAAGTGCGAGCCAGTTCGATTCAACGCCGACTGGCTTGGCGCAATGGTGGGGAACAGAGATTGAGGCTTCCCGTCAGGAGCTGACGCGCTTTCACGAAGATTCCGAGCGCATAGTCACGCGCTACTTGGACAAGCGTGACGCATGGGCTGAAGGCGAGAGCCGCGTCAACCTGTTCTGGTCAACGATGAAGGTTCTGTTCTCGATGCTCTATGCGCGGCCGCCAAAGGCTGACGTAAGTCGGGCATTTCAGGACTCAGACGACGACCAGGCACGCGTCGCAGGCACGATCATGCAGCGTCTTCTTAACCGCGGGTTTGAAGAAGACGTATCGAGCTGGGACACGGCAGTTCGCAAGGCAATTGAAGACTGGCTGATTGTTGGTCTTGGGCAGATCTGGCTGCGCTACGAGGTCGAGACTGAGATGCAGGAGCAGCCTGCCGTCATCGACCCGATGAGCGGCATCGAGATGCAGCCTGCAATGGAGGTTGAGGTAATTGTCGAAGAAGATGCGCCTGTTGATTACGTTCACTGGCAGGACTTCTTCTGGTCGCCGGCTCGCACATGGCATGAGGTGCGCTGGGTAGCGCGCCGCGTTTACATGACCAAGGATCAGCTAGAGGCGCGGTTTGGCGAAGAGATTGCGCGCATTGTTCCGCTTACTCGGCCAAAGCAGACTGGTGAAAACGAGGTTATGCCGAAGTATGACCCGTGGGCGCGTGGTGAAATCTTTGAAATCTGGTGTAAGGAACACAAGAAAGTCTACTGGTACGCAAAGGGAGCGGAGGTCATTCTTGATGTTAAAGACGACCCCTTAGATCTTGAAGGATTTTTCCCCTGCCCGATGCCGCTCGCGGCCAACGTCACTACCAGCAACTTCATCCCGCGTGCTGACTACGTGTTTGCGCAGGACCAGTTTGAGCAACTAGATGAGATCAACACGCGCATTAAGTGGCTGACCCGTGCGGCGAAGGTTGTCGGCATATATGACAAGGCGGCTGATGGCGTGCAGCGCATGTTTCAGCAGGCGTCCGAAAACCAGCTTATACCAGTTGATAACTGGGCGATGTTTGCCGAGTCTGGAGGCATCAAGGGCAAAGTTGACTGGGTTCCGATTGATGCTGTCGTCAACGCGATTGAGCGCCTGCGTAGTTACCGTCAAGACCAGACAATGCAGATCTACGAGGTGCTGGGCATTAGCGACATCATGCGCGGCAGCTCAAACGCTGCAGAGACTGCAACTGCGCAGCAGATCAAGGCGCAATTTGGCAGCACCCGCGTTCAGCTCCTGCAGTTCTACATCGCTCAATGGATCAGCGAGGCGCTGCGCATTAAGGCTGAGATTATCTCCAAGCACTTCCAGCCGCAGACAATTGTTGAGCGCTCCAACATTATGCGCACGCCAGATGCGCCGTTTGTCCAGTCAGCCATTCAGCTGCTGAAAGACGAGCATGTTGCTCAGTATCGCATTAACGTCGAGGCCGACTCGATGGCGGCAATGGACTGGTCTGCAGAGCGTGATTCCGCCGTGCAGTTCTTGCAAGGTCTTGGCGCGTTCATCTCTCAGGTCAGCCCGCTGGTCAGTCAAGACCCGTCTGCGGGTCCGTATCTGCTTCGCGTGCTGCAGTGGGGCATGTCTAAATTCCGCGTGTCTAGCGAGATTGAGTCTGTGCTTGACCAGGCGATCAGCAAGATGCAGCAAAACTTGGCGCAGCCCAAGCAGCCGCAGCCTGATCCTAAGATGATGATTGAGGCAGAGAAGATTAAATCGAACGAGCGCATTGCAATGATGGAGTCGCAGTCTGACAAAGAGATTGCGAACCTGAAGGCGACAATCGAGGTAATGAAGATTCAGAACCAAGCTGCGATTGACCAGATGCAAATGCGCTATCAGCAAATTGAAAACATGATGAACAACGCAAACGCACAGCAGCCAGTAAAGGCGTTAGAGCAGCGCGTTGGTCAAATGGACGAGAGCAACCAAAATGATCGGGCTGTCGCTATGGACCAGATGTCGCAGCTTATGGATGCTGTGACTCGCAAGCGCGTACGAATCCCTATTCGAGACGCGAATGGTGACATTGTAGAGGTGCGGGAGATGGATGAACAAGACTCATCAATACCGGAAGGCATTCCGCCTGGAGCGGCTCCGCTCCCGCCTATTTCCGGCCCGATGCAGTGAGGTAGACAATGGCCGTCACTTACTCACTTTCAGCAAAGAACGCACGACTGCAGGCGGTTATCGACACGATTGATGCAGGCACAGGTGCGGGGTATTTGGAAATAGGCACTACCAACATGGGTAATGTGTTGGCAACCATCACGTTTAATGACCCATGCGGCACAGTGTCATCTGGCGTATTGACGTTCTCCGGTTTTCCTAAGAGCGACTCAAGTGCCGCAAATACTGGCAATGCGGCAGCTGCGCGGATACGTGACAGCAATGCAAATGACGTAATTACTGGACTGACTGTTGGCGAGGCTGGTTCTGGTGCTGACATCATTTTGGACACCACGCACATTGATGCCGGCGAGATTGTGACTCTTAACAGTGCCACGCTGACGGCAAACTAACATGGCGCTGTGGGACTCAGGCAAATGGGATGCTGCACTTTGGTCTGCAGTATTAGGAACATTTGCCGCCACAGAGACAGGTGTTGACACACTACAGGCTGTTGGCACTGTCACGGTAGAAGGCGACCTGATCGCGCAAGAGACTGGCGTTGATGTCTTTGTGTCAAGCGGTCACGTTGAGACTACTGGCGTTATGGCAGCAACTGAGACGGGCGTTGACCTGTTTGTTGCCAATGGCTTCTTGACGGTTGCCGGCGATCTTGACGCCACTGAAACTGGCGTAGATGTATTTAGGGCTGTTGGTAGTACGCAAACGGTGGTGCCTCAAGTTGGCGAATCTTACATGCGCGATAGGCGCAAGCGCTGGGACAAAGAGCGAGACCAGCGCGACAGGCTACGCGCAATGATTGCAAGCGCCGTATCGCCAATGTCGGCCAAGAAGGCAAACGTCGTTCCGCTTGGCAATCAGGTTGCAATTGTTGCCAAGAAGGCACAGCCGATACCAATACCAGTACCGCCTCAATTTGATTCGGCCGCAGTTGTCAACATGATCGTAGCAGTTATGCGTGAGCAGGAAATACGCGTGACAGTTACGCGCAACGCAGTGACTGCGAAGCGTGCGCATGAGGCGATTGAGCGCCAAGAAATTGAGCGTGAACGTAAGCGTGCCAAGCGTCGGCGCGATGATGAATTGCTACTTTTAATGTGAGGGCGCTATGCCAAGTAAATCAGCAAAGCAGGCAAAGTTCATGGCGGCAGTGGCGCACTCACCTGAGTTTGCCAAAAAGGCTGGAGTGCCGCAGTCGGTAGGGCGTGAGTTTAATCAAGAAGACAAAGGCGGCCGTTTGCTGAAGCAGGCAATGCAGGCAAAGGCACTAAGGAGACGTTGATATGGATGCGGTGACAGCAAACGAGCGAGAGCTTGAGAAGAATCGGAAGATCAAGGCATCGCGTAAGCAGATTGATCTTGTCAATGCTTTACGCAATAGAGCGAGCAATCTGGTATCTCTTGATTCGCCAACAGACTCAGATGCACTTGACCTTGCAGTAGACCTTGGACTTGGGTTTGTGCCTGGCCCTGGCACCGCATTAAGCGCTAGAGACTTTGAAAGGGCGCGCCGAGAAAACGATCCGCTAGGTATGGGTCTTTCTGCAATTGGCATGATTCCAGTTGCTGGTGGAGCTGTAAGAGCTGTAAATAAAGCAAAAACAATTGCAAAGAAATCTAAAGAAAAAACAATACGAGATTCTCTTGAGGCAGCATTAAATGAAACACCTGAATTTGTAAAAGCAAAACCAGTGTCACAAGAGGTGCAGCAGCACATTGAAAAAAATATACCTGGCAAACTAGAAAGAAAGTTAGAAGTCGGGGCAATTGCAACGCCTGAAGGTGCCGCAGAATTTGAAAAGATTTATGGACGCAAACCAATTAGCGCAATGTCAGAAGAGGAAAGGGTTGCGACATTTGGTAAGGGAATGGCCGAATCGCCAGAGGTTGTTGTCAAAGATCCAAAAACAGGGAAAGACTTTGTCATTCCAGGTGGTTTTGATGGAACTTTTACTTTGGCTGATTCAGCAAAAATAAGCGCACAAGGTATCGACTATAACGCTATTGATCCAAATTTGGCGATGAATATTCATCAGAAAATTGTGCGTTCAGTTGACCCTGGACAGGCAAGTTCCAACGTTGATCAATTTGGCAGACTTTCATTTGGAATATCATCTGGAAATGCACCCATAACAAAAAACCTTATTGAGTTTGCACAATTGCGGCCACGAACCGCAGATGAAATAAAGGAATGGGCAAATTACGTTCCTGGGCAAATTGGAGAGCAGTTGCCCCGTGAATCTACTTTTGCACTTAACAAAGCAATTGCAGAATCTAAAGGTGTGCAAAGCGGAGCTGAAGGGGGGACAGGTGTACGCAATACATCAAACTATTCGTATATTTCTGATCTTGCAAAAATGTTTGAAAAAGACCCTGAATTTTTCAGACAGAAATCAAAGGAAACTGATCCGCAATTTGTTGAAAGGTTAATCAATCAGGTTCGCGGCCTTGGCCCAAAAACTGGGTCACTAGGAATTGCGATGACTAATCCTCAGAAATCTTCTGTTTCTGCTATTGATCGCCATATAGCTGACATAACTTATCAGGATGTCAGAAGCAATCCTGCTACGGTTGATGCATACAAAAGAGCAATGCTCAATGCTTACAACTTGGAACTTAGAAAAGCCGGCAAGAAACCAGTAAAAAAATACGAAACAGCAAGAGCAAAATTTGGCGATGAGGCCGATGATATAGAGCGGCGGGCGTTCAGAAACGTTGTGTCAACTCCAGAAGAAATGTTGATGCGCCCAAAGAAAATGCAGGGTGATGTAAATCCAAATCTTCCTGAAGAATTAAAGCCATCAAGTGGTGCGTATCCGTTTTATGAACCTGAAAAAGCTCAATATATTCCGCCTTTTTATCAAGTCGCATTGGAAAAAATGTCTGACCTTGGTAAACAAAGAGAAATTGGAGGGTTTTCTAATCAATGGTTTGATTGGGATTTTAAGAGATCAAGAGCAGAACCTCACGCCGCGTTAAATCCTCTTGCATCTTCTTTGAAACAGAAACTTACTCCAGATGAATATGCCTTGGTGAGAGATCAATTTTCAAAAGCTGGGGCGTTTGCAAGTCAACCTGACAAGACAACAGGAAGACTAAAACCATTAAAACCAGATTTAGAAAATTGGAAAAATTATATGTATGGAAAAATTGATCCATTGTTGTTGCCTGCATTGGCGGGTGGCTCTGCTGCGACAATTTATGCGTTAAGAAATAGGGATGAAGAATGACCCGGCGCCGCTACATACAAGATCCAGACACACTTGAGCTGATTGAGGTAACTCAAGATTACCGTCAAACGCCGATGAATCACGATGCTTCATTGTGGAATGACAGAGGCTATGACGGTATGCGCGCCACAGACGGAACCGACATTAGCAGCAGGTCAAAGCACCGCGAGTACATGAAGCGCAATGGTCTGACTACTGTAGACGATTACAACGGCAGCTGGAACCGCGCAAAGAAAGAGCGTGAGAACTATTTCACGCGAGGGGGTTCGTTCAGGAAGCAAGACATTGAACGGGCCATGTATGAAGTAAACAACAGGAAAAAATAATGAGCGAACCCACCACAATACGCGAGGCGCTTGAGGCGTCTATTGGAAACGAAGAGCCGGAGCAGGAGGTTGTTGCCACTACTGCCGAGCCGGTATCCGAAACAGCACCGCAAACTGCCGAGTCGGAACATGTAGAGGTGGCGGCAGAACCAGCGGCGGAGTCTGGCGAAGCAGACCTACACGCAATTGTCGAAGAGAAGCCAGAAGCTGACGACCGCCAGCGGGATGAGCAAGGTAAGTTTAAAAAAGCAGAAGGCATTAAACCTGGCCCTAAGTCTGGCCCGAAATCTGACAAAGCTCCAGCATCATGGAAACCAGATACTCGTGAGCATTGGGCCAATTTGCCTGATTCCGTGAAATCCGAAGTAATAAGACGTGAATCAGAATTGCAGCGCACTTTGCACGAAACTGCCGAAGCAAGGAAGTATGCAGATCAAGTAAGTCGCACACTGGCCCCATACGAGGCTTATATGCGCGCAGAAGGTGCCAATCCTCTGCAGGCAATAGACAACCTTATGGCGACTGCTGTGCGGCTGCGTACAGGCACTGGGCCGGAGCTGGCAGGCTTGATGGCTGGCATGGTCAAGCAATTTGGCACAGGTCGCTTTGGCAACGACTTTATTCACATGCTGGACTCAGCATTGGCCGGTGTTGCTCCGCAGCAAGACAATCAAACTGCGCAATTGCAGCAGGTGATACAGCAGCAGCTTGCTCCCGTTCAGCAATTTATGACGCAGATGCAAAGCGCCCAAGCCCAGGCGCAGCAGCGTATTCAGCAACAGGCTGGGTCTGAGGTAGAGCAATTTATTAACACGGCAGAGTTTGGCAATGATGTCCGAGAGGACATGGCAGATTTGATGGAGCTGGCTGCCAAGCGCGGCAAAGAAATGACTTTGCAGGATGCGTATCAGCAGGCGTGTATGGCGAACCCGTTGATCCGCGAAGTTTTGCAAAAAAGGGGTGCATCGCAAATGGCACAAACGCAAAGTGGCGTGGCTCAGAGGGCAAGGGCAGCTGCTGTCAGCGTCCCGTCGGCAGGTCCGGCAATGGGCGCACAGCAGTTCCGAACCGACGACACGCGCTCTGCTATAGAAGCCGCTATTGCCATGCACGGCAGATGACGTTTAAATAAGAAGCGTGCGGGCTTACGTCCGCACTGGTGCGCCAAAAGTACCAGTCAGCCACCGATGCTGTGGGAGTCTTATGACCCACCCGTAGCGACCGGACTGTAATACGGTCTGCTTTCGGCCACAAAAAGGTGCCGCGCAAGCGGCTTAAGTTAATTTTTTTGTGGAGTGTCTAACATGGCTTTCGCTAACTCCAGCGTGACCGACATTATTGCGACGACTATTCAGTCGCGCAGCAAGGTCATTGCTGACAACGTAACTAAAAACAACGCCCTGCTGGCTCGCCTGAATCAGCGTGGGAACATCAAAACTATCAGCGGCGGTAACGTGATTCTGGAAGAGCTGTCCTTTGCCGAAAACGGCAACGGCGGTTTTTACAGCGGATACGATCTCCTGCCGGTGGCTGCGCAAGACGTTATCAGCGCCGCCCAGTTCGATCTTAAGCAGTATGCCGTTCCGGTCGTTATGTCCGGCCTCGAAATGCTGCAGAACTCTGGCAAGGAAGCGTTCATCGACTTGATGGAAGCTCGCCTGAACGTCGCTGAGTCCACGATGACCAACGACCTCGCTCAGTCCGTCTACTCTGACGGCACCGGCAGCGGTGGTAAGGAAGTCACGGGCCTGAACGCGGCTGTTCCGAGCGCGCCGACCACCGGCACGTATGCTGGCATCGACCGCGCCACTTGGACGTTCTGGCGCTCGCAGCTGTATGACTTCAGCGTTGCTGCTGTCACCCCTAGTTCTTCCACGATCCAAGGCGCGATGAACACCCTTTGGGCTTCTACCGTTCGCGGCAATGATCGGCCTGACCTGATCGTTCTGGACACCGTGTATTGGGGTTACTACATGGCTTCGCTGCAAGCGCAACAGCGCTTCACGTCGCCTGACAGTGCCAACCTCGGTTTCCCGTCGCTGAAGTTCATGGACGCTGACGTTGTCCTGGATGGCGGCATCGGCGGCTACTGCCCTGCTTCGACCGGCTTTATGCTGAACACGAAGTATCTGAAGTGGCGTCCGCATGCCAAGCGCAACATGGTTCCGTTGTCCCCGAACCGTCGTTACGCGATCAACCAAGACGCGGAAGTTCAAATCCTTGCTTGGGCCGGCAACCTTACTTGTTCCGGCGCGCAGTTCCAAGGACGGATTCAGAACTAATTGGTGGGCCTGTGGTGGGTCAGCCTCTCCCCGGCGGTTGGGGCTGACCCTGCCGCTGGGGATTTTTATTAGAAAGGGAAAATCATGGCAGCAACTTTTGGTGCAGCAGTTTCTGCAAGTAATCCCGCGATTCTGGACACTGAAGCTACTCAGTCGACTGGTGCCGTTGTTCAAGGCATTGGCATGACTGGTACTGACGAGGCCAGCATCAGCGGCTGGCGTATTGGCGCTTCTGCCACTACGACCGACATCATCTATGACGCCGGCGACGGCGCGGGTGTTTAATCAACTAATAAGGACAAATCATGGACTCCACCACGCCTACTGTTTTTGAAGATATCCCGCTTCCCAATCCTAATCAGACTCGATACGCGTTTGATAACAAGCTGTACGTCGAGTTTTATCGCAAGCCAGTCCACATGATTGGCAAAAGCAAAGAAGCTGGAAGAGCGATTTACGAAGAAGTTGAGCATATCAAAATCTTTGTGCCTGGCGATAAGCACACTGTGATTGATCGTCCGATAACTGCGCAGGATATTCAGCGCTTTCAGGACCGCTATCAAAAGTGGAAAGCAGGGCAGACCGAGGCGGTTGTCGGGACGCCTTTGTCAGCGTTACCCGGAATGACTCCGGCAAAAGTTGAAGAATATAAGTTTTTCAAGGTGGTAACTGTCGAGCAGCTTGCGGAAGCAAACGACGGTCTTGGCGCAAAGTTCATGGGCTTCAATCAAGATAAGCAGCGCGCCAAAGCGTTTTTGGAAGTTGCTGCAGGCAATGCGCCGATTGAGCGCATGAATACCGAGCTTGCAAAACGTGATGAAGAAATTGAAACGCTAAAGCGGCAGGTTGAGTCCTTGCTGTCGAAAAAGGGCAAAGCTCACGCGGAAGCGGCATAAAGGATAGGCGATGGCATTTCAGCTTGTTGATGACAGCTCACTCTCTGCGATTGTTCAAAACGTCGCGCAACTTGTTGGATATCCATCGCCGTCTGATCCTGCTGGGGATACAGATCCCGCAGTTGCGCAGATGGTGCAGGCCGTCAATACGGCTGGCATTGACTTACTGTCAATGTACGACTGGCAGGAACTTACAAAACCTTACAGCATATCCATCATCGCTGATAGTCCTGGGCAGACGGAAAAAGCGTTTGCGTTACCGGATGACTTTTACGAGTTTACTGACCAGACGCAATGGAACAGCACAAATCAGCTCCCCGCGCTTGGCCCGATCAGCCCGCAAATGTGGCAGCAGTTGCTTATTCGCACAGCGCTGCCAACTCTGTCGTTTTATTGGCAGGTACGCGACAACCAGCTATACGTCCTTGCTCCGCCAAGCACTACTGAGACGCTGACGTTCTTTTATCAATCAATCGCATGGGTGCGAGACGCTGACGACGCGACTCTTTACAAAAACAGGGTATCAAAGAACGGCGACACTGTTCTGATTGATTCTTACCTTGTAACAATGCTGGCGCGGACGAAGTGGCTTGAGATGAAGGGCTTGGATAGCGGAGCGGCAATGCGCGACTTCCAAATCGCGTATGAAAACCGAAAAGGAAACGAGCGCGGCGCTCCTGTGCTGACAATGGTGCGCGATTATCGTTTCCCGTTCCTGCAGCCTATGACCAACACGCCTGATACTGGATACGGTTCTTGATATGCCTCTGCAAGCATTAGCACCGTTTAAAACTCCGCGCAGAGCTGCGTCGTCACGCGTCGCGCAGATGATTAACATTCCTGCTCCTGTTGGCGGATTGAATCTGCGCGACCCAATTAGCGCCATGTCTCCTATAGATGCTGTTGCTTTGGACAACATGATACCTCGTCAAACAGGCACTGAGATGCGTAACGGTACGCGCTTGTATGTTGACGACGTTGGGTATTCAATAGAGTCGATGTTTGCATATAACGCTCTAAATAACAACGACGACAAAATTTTTGCTGCGGCAAATGGCAACATATATGACGTGACATCATCTCCGTCGTCTGTTGCGGTAAGTGCTACTGGAAGCACGTACAATTTGTGGTGGACAACGCAATTTGCCACAGGCGGCGATATGTTTTTATTGGCCGTCTCTCCTGGCGCTGGGTATTACACATACAGCACGTCGACTGGATGGGTTCAGCGGACTCCAACTAATCTTCCAACATCAACATTGAGAACTGTTGGCGTATGGAAGCAGCGCGTGTTTTTTACTGCAGAAAATGACGAGAACATATATTACTTTAACAGCGTCAATGCCATTGACGGTAATGTAAATTCTTTTGCAATGGGATCATTGCTCCGCAGCGGCGGATACGTTTCATCAATTATCAATTGGACATTAGACGCCGGCATTGGGATAGATGACCACCTTGTTGTTGTTGGAACACAAGGCGACATCGGCGTATGGACTGGAACCGACCCTGACAGTGCAAGCACGTTCGCATTAAAAGGTACGTGGTACGTTGGCCCTGTTCCAACATACGGTAAATACTTCACGACAACTGGCGGAGACGTAATGATCCTATCTTCGCTAGGTCTTCAGCAGATGTCAAAGCTAGTCAACGGGCAATTTATTTCCCAAGACACTGGACCTGCAGCAAAGATTCAGTCGGTTCTGAATCCATTGGTTGCATCATACATAAACACGCCAAACTGGGACGTGTTTGTTGCTCCAAGCAGTAACGTGTTGGTAATCAAGCCGCCTCCATCAAGCATTGATACATATCAGCAGTTTGCGATGAACATTACCACCGGAGCGTGGTGTACGTTTAGCAATATGAACATGAACTGCGCGACTATTCTTGACGGAGTTATGTATTACGGAACAAGCGGCGGCGATGTATACAAGGGATTGTATGGCGACAAAGATAATGTTGCCATAGATGGGACTGGCGGTGATTTAGTGCAAGCTGATTTGCAGACGGCGTTTAATGCGTTTGGAGATCCTGGCATTTTGAAGCGCTTTAGTTTAGCCCGACCTGTTTTTATATCGTCAGAAGAACCTAGCGTTAAGTTGCGCATGAATACTCAGTATCAATATTCTCCGGTTGATGGATCGCCATCGTTTACAACTCAGGCTACAGCTATTTGGGACACCGGCGTTTGGAATAATGCGATATGGGCCGGCGTAACTAACACATATCAAGCATATGTTGGAGTCACAAATCTTGGGTACTATGGCAGCCTGCGCATGAAAGTTCGCGGGACTGCAAATACTATTTTTACATCGTCGCACGTCATGTTTGATGTTGGGGGGCTGCTCTAATGGCTTCAGCACCGACAGCATACGCGTCTTCATTGATCTCATCGCTGCGAGGCGGCAGCGCACCTGCGCAGTCATCTGACATTGCATCTTTGCGTGCGTCTCCAAGGTCGCAGCAGTATATCAATGTCCCAGGCGTGGATTTCAAATCGTTTGGCGGCAATAATCAAACCGCACCATTAAATGTTGAATTTATGGGCGGAAATTTAAATCAGCCTTTTGACATGCAAAGTTTTGTTGCAAACGCGTTGCGCAACAATCCAACGCAAGCGCAGGAAATACAAGCTCCTGAAATACAAGCGCCTGAAATACAAGCGCCTGAGATACAAGCGCCGCAGGAACAAACGTCAAGCAATCTTATGCCTGCTCCAGTTATTAACCCAGTAACTCCTTACGTCCAATCTTCTCCGTATGGATACGACATTGAAACAAAAAAATTGGAAAATTTGGGTTATGTATACGTACCATCAAAAGCCGGAGAATTTTTGGGAAGAGGAAGGTGGGCGACTGGGTGGTTAAATCCTCAAGGCGCTAACGTGATGTCTGATTTTGCGGTAACAGCACCTTCCAACGAAGAGTTATACAAATATGCGTTCCAGTTCATTTGAGCGAATTGATGAAATTAGTTACTGATCATGCAAATCAAGAACCTGTTGTCTGGAACTGGTTACGCAAGCGCACCATGCTGCCGTGGTCAACTGACCTTAGGTGCATTGGCATCATGCGCGATGACGGTAGTCTTGCTGCTGCTGTGGGTTTTAATGGTTGGAGCGAACACGCTGTTTGGATGCATGTTGCATTTGATTCACAACATAGCCTCACGCGTGACTTGCTGCGTGAAGCGTTTCACTATCCCATGATGATGTGCGGTAGGGATGCTGTATATGGGTTAACGCCGAAGCGGTTTGAGGATGCTATTCGGTTAAATGAGAAGTTGGGGTTCCGGCGTATTGCTGAAACGTGCGACGGAATTATTTTTGAAATGACCAGAGACGAGTGTCGATGGTTGAAAGGATCGAGCTATGGGCGGAAAAGGATCAGCGCCACCAGCACCTGATTATGTAGGTGCGGCAAACGCGCAGGCTGCAGCTAGTCGCGAAATTACAGACGTTGCCAACTGGGCTAACAGGCCGCAGCAATATAGTCCATTTGGCTCGACGACTTGGGGTGCGCAGGCAATCACTGACCCAGCAACTGGTATGCCTGTAACGCAATGGACGCAGTCAACGCAGCTTGCACCTGGCCTGCAGTCGGCGCTTGATGCGCAGATTGGAACACAGCTCGGCAGATCGCAGCTTGCCGGCGGATTCATGGAGCGCGTTGCTAACGAATACTCACAACCGTTCAACTGGAGCAACCTGCCGCAAATGGCGCAATTGCAAGGCTCTCCGCAACTGCAGACAGGTCTTGCCGATTACACGCCTGGCTTATCGACCAATGTGCAACAGCAAAATGTTGTCGGTGGTTTTAATTTTGGCGGCCCGCAAATGAACGTAAACCCGATGACTGGCGGCATACAGTCTGGTGTTCAAGATTACGGACTTAATGCAAACTTTAATCCGATGACTAGTAGCATACAGTCAGGCGTTCAAAACTACGGACTCAATGCAGACTTTAACCCGATGACCGGAAACTTGGCCGCCAATGTTGGTCAGGAAGCAGTTCAGCGCCAGTTAGCGACGCAGGACAATCCAGCTCTTCCTCAGTTTGATAGTGGTTATCGTGATCAGGTGGCGCAAACTCTGATGGAGCGCATGGTGCCGTTGCATGAAAGGCAAACCAATCAGCTTCAGACGCAACTTGCTAATCAAGGGTTCACGGTAGGCAGTGAAGGATACAAGCGGGCGATGGATGAGTTGAACCAGCGTCAGGCAGCAGAGCGATACAACGCGTTAGACACCGCTGGCAACGAGGCGCAGCGTCTATACAACATGCAGATGGGTACTGCGCAGCAGGCGTTTAATCAAGACGTAGCGGGCGGTCAGTTTGCAAATCAGGCCGCTGCGCAGGCGTTTGGTCAGGGTCTGCAAGCCAATCAGTTCCAGAACCAAGCACAAGCGCAAGCATATAACCAGATGCTTGGCGCGCAACAGGCAAGTAATCAGGCGCTTGGTCAGCAATTTGGTCAAGGACTGCAAGCTGGTCAATTTGGCAACCAAGCTACCGCGCAAGCATATAACCAGATGCTAGGGGCGCAACAAGCAAGCAATCAAGCTCTTGGTCAACAGTTTGGTCAAGGTCTTCAGGCGGGTCAATTTGGCAATCAGGCTAACGCGCAAGCATACAATCAGATGCTTGGTGCTGGACAGTTTGCTAATCAGGCGCAGAATCAGTATTACAACCAGTTGATGGGGCAGGCTAATCTGGCAAATCAAGCCGGACAGCAGGCGTTCAATCAAAATCTTGCCGCGCAGCAATTCCAGAATCAGGCGCTGGGGCAGGCAAGCGCGCTCGACATTGCACGTATGCAGGCGATGAATCAAGCGGGCCAGCAGCAGTTTGGCTTGAATCAGCAGGCGGCTCAGTTCCAGAATCAGCTGCGCCAGCAGGCTATTGCTGAAGAGGCGCAGCGTCGCGGCATGTCGTTGAACGAAATGAACGCGTTGCTGTCGGGCCAGCAGGTCAACATGCCGAACATGCCATCGTTTAGCCAGGCGCTGCGGTCTGAGACGCCGAATATCCTTGGAGCGACGCAGATGGGCTACGACGCGCAGCTTGGCGCGTATAACGCACAGCAAGCGCAAAATGCAAACATGATGGGCGGGTTATTTAGCCTTGGTTCTGCGGCAATGCCATTCATGTTTTCTGATCGCCGCTTGAAGCGAAATATCAAGCGTATTGGCACGCATGACTCCGGCGTCGGAATTTACGCATACACGATATTTGGCAAGCCGGAAATCGGCGTGATGGCGCAAGAACTTCAGCAGGTTAAGCCGGAGCTTGTTAAGCGGCACGCGAATGGATACTTGATGGTTGATTACGGAGGTTTGTGATGAACGGATACAGCGATTTCGACAGGCAAATGATGGCTGCGCAGGGCGTTGGTGGCATGGATGATAACGGGTATTTCGACTACCTGATTGCAATGGGCATGATGCGCCCTGAGCAGGCAGAGCAATTGCGCCGGCAAAAGCAGATAGACGCACTGCGCGAGCAGTCAATGACTGCGCCGTCTGGTCAGATGATCGGAAAGCATTACGTGCCGCCGTCAATCACGCAGAACATTGCGCAGCTTGGCAAGGGATACATTGCTGGCAAGATGCAAGAAAAACAGGACGAGCAGTTTAAAGGAATGATTGGCAGGCAAAAAGAAACGCTTGAAGAAATGCGTCGCAAGCGCAGGGGCGGCGGATATTTAGGCGATGGTGGGGCTGGATATATTCCTTCTGTTGATGAATACGGCGCTTCAAACTATTGAGGTCTGACATGGCTACACCATACGATCAAGAGTTATTTACGTTGCCTTTGGCTGCCGCAGCTTATCGCAAGCGAGCTGCAGATATTTATGGTCGCGCCACTGAAATGGATTCCGCTGAACCTGATGTATCTCAGCTTGAGGAATATTCTAGGCAACGCAGACTGCAGGGCGGTGATGCCATGCTAAATGCGCTTGCTGCGCAGTTCGCTGGCGAGGAATTTAAACCAATGCAAGCGCAGTTCTTAAAGCAGGCCGCAGCCGCTCAAGACCCGATGAAGCTAGGAAGCGGCATTATGACGCCAGAAGGCAAATTCATCAGCGACCCATTTGCGTCACGAGAGCGCAAGATAAACACCCTGATGAATCAGGCAAAGGCGTATGAGCAGATGGCGTTGAATGCCACTACAAAAGAGCAAGAAGCAAGAGCAAGGGCGGCGCAAAATGAAACAAACAATCAATTAAGAATGATGGGTTTAGGGATGCAGCAGCAAGGACTTGATCTGCGCAACATGATGCTTCAAAACACTTTGAATCAGCAAGCTCAAAGTGCGGCAGATAGAAGGGAAAAATCAATTGAATCTGGAACTGCCAATTTGTCTAAACGTGCAGACGAATATGTAAATCTGGTTTCTGGTGTTCGAGAACTTAACAACAAATTGTTTCCGTATATTGCTCAAGGAAAAGGAATCCCCGGCGTTGGCTATGGAACCGATGTCAGCGTCCTTGGTATTGATGTTGGAGGATTGGTGTCTGGAGAAGAGGGCCGCGCCAATCGCTCGCTAGTCAAAAACGTGGCTAATGAACTGTTGCGCGCTGCGTCTGGTCAAGCTGTGACGCTAAACGAATACGAGCGTCAAACACTGTCCAACATGGCTTCTGGTCGCTTCAGCGAAAAAGACTTTTTAAACGCCTATCAAAATGTAATTTTGCCAAAAGTCAACGAGGCCGTTTCAAATCTTGGAGGCGGATTTAGTCAAGATGTAAAAAATCGGTATAGCGCTCAAGGCGGAAAAATTGATTTTAACAAGCCTTTTTCTCTTGAGACCAATAGCAAAATAGGCGGCTACGCAGATGCCGACAAAGAACGTCGTTACCAAGAGTATAAGAAAAGGAGAGGGGGCTAAACATGACTGAGCAAGAGGAATTTGAGTTTCGGCTTAGACTTGAAAAAGAGCGTGGCGGCTCTGTTCCCGTTGGCGTTTCAAAGACCATAGATGACCAATACGCAAGCGATAAGTATGACCCAGCCGCAGGCATGAGCGCTTTAGAGCGCGGCCTTGTAGGGGCCGGCGGGGCGATGCGCAATGCGTATCTTGGAGTAAGGTCAATGGTCCCCGGACTTGGTTTGACCAAAGACGAAAAAGACGAAATTGCATTGTATGAAAAAAATAAAAAAGGGTTAGGCACTGCTGGCACTGTTGGCGAAATTGGCGCTGATATTGCCATGACAGCGGCCCCATCTGTATGGGGAGCAAAAGCATTGCAGGGAGTTGCCAAAGTGTTGCCGCGGGCGACGCAATTCCTGTCCGGCAGCCTGCCATCCAACATGCTTTCTAGCGCCGCCGTGTCGGCCGCGACCGCGCCAGAGAACCGGCTGTCTTCTGCGGCAGGTGGCGCTTTAGGTGCTGGTGCCGGCGAGGCTGCTGGTAGAGTGCTTACAAAAACGCTTGGAGGAGTTGTTTCAGATGCAGTTACTCCAGAGGCGCGTGCGCTTATAGATCAAGGCATAAATGTGCCGATGTGGAAATCGACTGAAAACAAAATTGTTAGAGATCTTGCGGAAAGGGCTAGAGTTTTGCCTTTTGCTGGCAATGTAATTAGGCAGCAAGAAAGAGCGGCAATTGAAGGATTTAATAAAAATATGGCCGCAAAAGCAACTCCTCCTGCGCCAGTTCTTGACGATGCAGGAAATGTATTGCGATGGGGAACAAAGCCAGTCAGGGAGGTCGGAAGCGAAGCGCTTAATACATTGCGGTCTAGGTTCGATGATGCGTATGGCGCGTTATATAAAGGTCGCGGGATACCTGTTGACAATGTTTACGGACAAGAATTGTCTGGCATTTTGAATAATACGCAAGCATATTTCCCGCGTATTTCGCAAGACGTTGCGGCTGCCGCTAAACAGGTAGATGACATATTAAGGGAGGGCACTAAATCACAGTCTGTGACAAGCAAAGTGCTTGACGCGTCTGGACGCCCGATAGTTCAGCAAAAACTTGGACACGCAGCAACAAGTCCTGAATCAGTAAAACAGGCAATTTATGAAATAGAAAAACGCATTAAGTCAGCATATGAAAGAAGGGATTTTGATGCGGCAGATGCGTTTAAATCTATCAGGTCTGCACTTGATGACTTGCGCATGCGTGGGTTGCCACCAGAAGTTGCAGATCAGGCGTCTGAGATAAATAGGGCGTATGCAACATTCATACAACTTCAGCGCGCAACTGGATCGCTTGGAGCGCAAACGCAGGGAGTAGTGACACCAAGGCAAATGCTTTCTGCGATAAAAGCAGGAGACAAGTCACCTGGCAAATCTGCGTTTGCTCGTCAGCGCGCATTGAACCAAGCAGAAGCATTGCGAGCCGAGCAAGTGCTTGGAAGCAGGTTGCCTGAAGTTGGCCCAGGAACAGCAGAAAAACTTGCTCCTTTGATAATGTTTGGCGCTCCTATGTTAATGGGTGATATGGGCGCAACTGCGCTTTTGGGAACTCAAACAGGGCAACGATTTTTGCAAGGTGGATTGCCTGGTCAGGCCGCAATTCGCAAATACGGCAGCGAGTATCTTGTGCCTGCCCTTAGAGCATACGGACTTGCATACGGTAACGATTAAGTATTAAGGAGAAATAAAAATGCCACGCAATGGATCAGGAACCTACACACTCCCCTCTGGCAACCCGGTAGTTAGCGGCACGACTATCGAGGCGAGCTGGGCAAACAACACGCTGTCTGACGTTGGCAACGAGCTTACAAACTCGCTTGCCAGGACTGGCGCTGGGGGAATGACTGGGGCGCTTCGTCTTGCGGACGGATCTGCTGCTGTCCCTGGGCTTGCGTGGTCAAACGAGACGACTACTGGACTGTATAGGGCCGGATCTGGCGACATGCGCCTGTCTATTCTGACTGCTGACGTTCAGCAATGGACGGCGCTTGGTTCCAACATTACCGGCGCGTTTGATGTGTCAGGCAACTTGACGGTCGGCGGCACCATGACTATCACAGGAGGAATTAACTTTAACGGTAATGTAACTGTTGGCGACAGCTCGGCTGACACGCTGACGGTCAACGCAACGATTACCAGCAACCTGATCTTTACTGACAACACCTACGATATCGGGGCTTCGGGTGCTACCAGACCGCGCAACTTATACCTGTCCAACAATCTAGTGACAGGCGGATCTATCGCTGTTGACAGCACTACTGATTCGACCAGCACGACCACTGGCTCGATCCAGACGGACGGTGGCCTTGGCGTGGCAAAAGCCGCCTACATTGGCACCACGCTGAACGTAGTAGGCAACACCACTCTCGGAGACGCCTCCACAGACACCGTAACGGTGAATGGGTATATGGGTGTTGGGGGTGCTGCTAATGCAAGTCGAGCCGTTTATGCGTCATCCACAGCTTTGACAGGCACAAGCC
>Ga0222714_10000958_pt1 | contig 32700 bp, 23 predicted proteins | sample C33_3DmetaG_FD_165048 | JGI IMG/M metagenome (GOLD analysis project Ga0222714, IMG submission 165048) | Estuarine water microbial communities from San Francisco Bay, California, United States - C33_3D | ecosystem: Environmental > Aquatic > Marine > Unclassified | place: USA: California... | reverse complement strand
TGCGATTGGCGTCGTCGTCGTCGTCGTCGTCATTGTTCGCGGTCGCACGACGACGGAGATGGAGTCGTGCGTGCCGCCACCGCCTCGACCTGGGTGTGATTGCGGTGCGTGTGGCGTTCGTGCGCGTCGTCGTCGTCGTCGTCGGCGGCGTGTCTTCGTCCGCGTTCGCGCGTGGATGACGACGACGACGATGATCTGCGTGGAGGAGATGCGATTGTCGCGCGCGTGCGCGTGGCGTGTGGCGCGTGAGGACGAGATGACTGACGGGTGTGGTGTGTTTTGTGCGCGTGCGCAGCGGTGTGTGTGCCGAAAGCGTTGAATGATGGTGATTATGAGGGTTCGATGAAGGGCGCGGTGTCGCCGTTTCAGCCGTACAAGCTCGTGAAGGTGGAGGCGGATGGCACGAGAAGGCCGCTCACGGCACAAGAGTTGAACGCGTTGGAGAAGACGCATGCGGATGTGTGTGAGTGGACGTCGCCGTTATCGCAAGGACGACGTAAGTGGCAGAAGACGTGCGCGGGGATTTTGAAAAAGTTGTTGTCGATGAAGAAGCAAGCGTGGCCGTTTATCGAACCCGTGGATTGGGAGGCGTTGCGCATTCCTGACTACCCGGTGATCATTAAACACCCGATGGATTTGAAAACGATTGAATCGAAGTTGTTGGATGGACACATCGAAAGCCCTGATGAGTTTGTTGCGTTGGTGCGCACGGTTTTCCGTAACTCGTACGTGTACAACCCGCCAGGCGATCCGAGCGGCGTTCGCGAGTGCGCAGAAAAGCTTAGCCAAGCTTTCGAAAAGGAACTCGGTAAACTGTAATACACGTATAGCAATGATAGACTAATATAACAACGACTAACTCACGCGCCGGCGACATAAAGGGATGCGGAGAAGACGATGTCGCGTTTGATTTGCGCCGACGCCTCCTCCATCTTCGTGAATAGCGCGCTGTCACCCATGATGCGCGCTGCGTTTCGCACGTCACGGCACATTTCATCTAAACGAACAATTGTTCGCACGACACTCCCTTCTTGAACGTCAGTAAACTTGCAAATGTCTGCGAATTGCGTTCCGCGCGCCCACTCGTAGACGACTTCTGACAATCCAAATCGCAGCGTCGTCTCCACGAATTCATCCGCCGCGATGGGGATGCCGTGCGCCATTTGGATTTCACCAGCCGCCAAGGCAAGTTCTTTAGCGCGTTCGCATGCAGCCTTTAGCGAGCCTTCGAGCGATGGTGGCGAAGCGTTCTTTTCTTGAAAGACGAGCGCGGCGAGAAGCGCGACGGCTTCTTCAGAGGGAATATCCGCAAGCACACCAGCAAATATAATTTCTGTGCCCACGAGCTCGTCACCAGTGGCAATTTCACACGCCACACGACCTTTTAACGTCACCGTGCGATTTTCATCAAGATATCCCATACGCTGAAGCACGGAGACGCGCGCTTCAAAGTCTGGCATTTGAAGTAAATTCGCATCCGACAACCCGAACTCAAGATCAGATACTCGTGACTGTAAAACGTGCTTGGCGCGTAACAACGCGGACCATTCACGAAGCTTTTGTGCCGACGCCACCGGCCGCGCGGGTAAGCTCTTCACCAGTTCGGCGTGATGTTGACACGCTTCTACGGCGACGATGTCTTGCAACTTTAAATCCTTGAGCGGATGCAGCGCCTCCAAAGTTTCTTCGTTGCAAAGCTTCTCAAACGCGAGCAAAGCGCGCGATGTCGCTGCCGATGCACCATTACCATCGAGTATGGCGTCAGCTTCGACTGTCAAGCGACTTGTGGTGATTGCCAGAATTGCCGTTTCAGGAACGCACGCGATTACGTAATCGACGCCGCCAGCTTGTTGAAACCACGGCAAACCTTCGGGTGTTGCATTGGACGACGCACTTTGGCCACCGCCACCGCGTTTGCCTAATTTCTTACTCATACCTCCAAAGAAATCATCATCGTCGTCATCATTCTTGCTGAGCGGCTTCATTTCCAGCGACGCCACTTCAGTTTCGTTGTCATTAGAGCTCACGACACCTTCTACATGACCCTCAGGGCACGGTGCCAACACCACGAATGATTTACCTACTGTCGCTGCTACTGACGAATTTAAGACTCGTAATAACACGCAGTGTTTGGCAACACCACCTTTCGGTAAACCGTCGGAGTTCTCGCCACCTTCGCCTTCGGCGGCGACGAGCAAAATCCGCCCCGGAGCAAGCGCGCTTTGTGCACCTCGACTAGTCATGATGGCCTCTCGTACGATGTCTGCACTGGTTGCGATATCTCGCGCGTGATTGTCCCACTGAACCGCTTTAGGCCATTCGTCTGGGGCCATTTGGGCTTCGATTTGAATGAGTTGTTCAACCTTGCGAAGCGCAGCGGCGTCAATAGCAAGCGCGCCTCGTCTATCACCAACACTACGTTGTGCGTGAAACTCAGCGAAAGAACGCGCCAACATATCTTCCACGCGCAAATCCTCTACGCGCATGAGGTTCAGAATCATCCCGTACGTCAATCGAAACTGCGATTGTAACTTTGTTGCCTGACCAGAGAGCAACTGTCGCAATTCGAGTTCTTGTGGGAAGTTATCCCATGCGGCTAAGATGACGGTGCCGACGGTGTCAAGACCGCGACGACCGGCTCGACCTGCCATTTGAGTATACTCGCCACTCAATAAGCCTCTGAAATCTTGACCGTCGTGCTTTCGTAAGCTTTGGAAGCACACGCATCGTGCCGGCGCGTTGACACCCATGGCAAAGGTTTCGGTGCAGTACAAAACCTTTAATAAACCGCGACAAAACAGCATTTCCACGATCTCCTTGACAATTGGTAATAAACCAGCGTGATGGACGCCCAAACCCCGCCGAAGAAGCTCGCGGATACGAAGAACTTGCGGTAACTTTCGATCTGCGACTGACAGACGGCTCAGCGCGCGCTCACAAAAAATGTGAATTTCATGCTTTTCAGAGCTCGTGGTAAGATCCATTGAGGTCAAGCTGTCGACCAAAGTATCGCATCTTTTCTTGCTAAAAGCAAAAATAACCATGGGTAAAAGCTCTCTGCGTTCGAGGTTACGAATCAGTTCTACCCACATATTCTTGTCTTTTCCAGCGCTTGGTCCTGACGTCCGCGGCGCACCACCGCTGACGTTTTGCGTGCCTCCACGACCACCAGCGCGGCCACCACGTCCGGGTTGCACTGCACTGCGACCTCCACGACCGGTGATTTGTTTATTCGCGACTGGCGCGCCCGGTGCGGTTGCTTTGCTACCAAGTTGCTTCTTCTTGTACGCATCCGCAGCAATTTTATATCCCGTAGGCAAGAACGCTTCACGTTCACCAACCTTATAGAAATCTTTCTCCTTGTCGCCTCCAAAGTAAATGCAGTGTTCAAGCGGCACAGGGCGCTTGGTGGTGCCCGTGACGAAAATCTTCTTTCTTTTTGTTCGCCCAACCCAATCTGCAAATTCAAAGACATTTGGCACAGTAGCGGATAAAAGAATCAAACCAACGTGCGCTGGGAGCATGATAATGACTTCTTCCCACACTACTCCTCTCTCAGCGTCGTTGACGTAGTGAACTTCGTCGAAAATCACCCACTCGACATCTCGAATGAGATCCGCGCCGCGGTACAACATGCTGCGAAGAATTTCAGTTGTCATAATGAGACAAGCTGCTTCTGGCTTGATTGACACATCTCCAGTGAGTAAACCAACATCAAAAGTTTTACCAAAGTCTCTGAACTTTTGATTACTAATTGTCTTGATTGGCGACGTATAGATTGCGCGAGTGCAGTGTTGCGTTGCCAGAGCAAATGCGTACTCAGCAACGACAGTCTTACCAGCAGACGTGTGCGCCGCGACGAATACACTTTCGCTCTTCTCAAGATGCACGATGGCTTCTTTCTGAAATACATCGAGCTCGAAAGGGAACTCGTGCGCGGGCTCGGGAACTTCCCGCCTATACGATTCATGGACGTCTTCGAGACGGTTCATAACCGCCCAAGTATCGCTTTTTTGCTTCTTTGCCGCCTTTCTCTTGCGCTGTGTGGAAAGAATACTCTTTGTACCTTTAAGCAACGCCTCTACCTCGGCTTCACCATCAAGTTCTATGCTATCTACAGTAATATTCGCCGCATCCTCGCCGTCGCCGCCACCGTCACTGCCATCGTCTGATTCTTCGTCTTCTTCATCTGAAGAAGATTCTTCTCTTCGAACGGCACCTCTAAGAGCACCCATGAACAAATCGTCATATGACACGGGAAGAACTTCATCATCTAACACCGTAAGCTTCTCCAACTCTTCTTCGACGCGTTCGATGCCATGATCCAAGTCAAACAAAGCATCCATTTCATGCAAGGTTCGAGGCAACGCCGACGTCGACAAGTACGTTCCCGCTTCAAATTCTTCCAGCCAAGCCTTGCCGGCGCGTTTCGCCAAATTTGCTCGTTTCAATGCACTCTCTCGCGCAGCAGCATCCCAGCCTGCGCCGCCAGGGGTGAAAGGCATCTGACTCAATGACCCGCGCACAAAGTCGCTCTGCGGCGCCGGAGCGCGGGCCAACGAGCTCGAGTCACCAGCACCACCATCCGCACCGCATTCGATCTCGATCCAATCCGTCGACGTACTCGCCATGGCATCATCATTCGCGCGTTGACGCTCGAGCCAATCCGTCGATGGCGTGGGCGCCGCGCGCTTGTCGTACGCGTCTACGTCGTACGGCGTTGCTGTTGGTGGTCTAGGTTGTACTACGCGCTCAGGATCGCTCACCACGCGCGCATCGACATCTGCATGTAAACGTATGTTCACAGTTAACTCGCGTGCACACGCCGCGCGCGCATCGTGTGCGATTTCGAGCGTAGCGGTGTCGTCTGTGTCTTGTGGTGAGTGCAGCGCTTCAACGCCGAGCGCGTGGCGCGGGACATGCTCGACAGCCTCGCAATCGAACCCTAACGCACACACTTCATCACGAGTGATGATGTGAACGTCGCCACTCGCGGTGGGCACGAGGGCGACGTCGAGGGGCACGGGCATTATGCGCCGCGGTGTGAGGCTTGATGCGCGCAGCTGATGTTTGTTGAGGCGTCGCGGCGAAAAAATAAAAATTACATGCAATATGCCGATGGACGAGTCTATTCCTCGTAACGCTGCTCCCCGAGTAAAAATACTTTATCGGTGCGGCTTAAATCGTGCGGATATGCCCCGTCACCGATGCGCGAAAGTGCTACTTCTGGGGAGAGCTCGAGGAGTTCATCACCGAGCAAAGCGCGCCACGTTGCAATGTCGGTGGATCCGGATTCAGGCAAGCGCTCAGTGGCTTGGAAAGCGAGCAACGCCGCCTGCGTGGTAAATCCAAAGAACCAGTACTCCATGTCTTCTTCACCAGAGTCGTAGCCTTTTTCTGACAGGGCAATTTGCATTTTGTGCACCTCCATGCCACCGTCTTCTTCGCGTAAAATTGGCCACTTGTGCGCATTTTGTTTACCGTCCGTAGTCCCGAGCGTAAAACTCGGACCTTGCGATGAGGAACGGTCATCATCATCACTAAACGGATCGTAGTCATCCGGAGCGTAGTCCTCATCCGCCATGAAATGTTTCGGATTTGGCGTCGCTGGAGCTGCCCCGGCATTTGGCTGCGGCGTTCCACGCGCCTCCATTTGACTCGAAAATTTCGTTTCGTCAAATGCGATCGCCCCTGGAGGAGGACCCCACATAAACGCTTCGGCACCTAACAACGCACTCCACGTCTCGGCATCGACTACACCGGTTTCTTGTACCCCAGCGTTCGCTTGAAAGTACAACAATGCATCCTTGGTTGACGATCCAAAAAACATATCCTCTTCATCCTCTTCGCCCGCCCAGAATCCCGCGTCATTGAGCTTGGCGTGAATAGTTGTCATGAGATAAATATCATCCTCACCTTTAGTGACGAACGGCCACTCGCTCGAGCGATCGGTGCCATCACCGCGCCACGCCGTGACGTCGAGCACCGGCTCAAATTCGGGCTCACCCATGCCCGCCAACGCCCCACCACTCAACATCGCAAGCATTTCATCGTCACTCTTCACCTTTGGCGTCGGCGTACTCGACGTTCCACTCGTCAGCTCCTTTGTCACCGCACCTACGAGGTCATTACGCATACTAGCTCCAGATAACTCGCCTCCGCGCAACGCTGCTCGCAGCTCCTCCTTTAGCTCGCGTAACTCCGTGGTCAGCGCTCGCAATTCCCCTAAAACCTCCCGCACCGTCGGTTCATCCTCATACACCTCTCCACGGCCTTCACGAATCTCGCGTAACTCTCCACCAATAATCGAACGCTCGCCGCGAAGGCGGGTGCTTTCGAGGAGCGCCGCCTCCGCCGCGTCGCCCGCCTTCTTCACCAAGCCTCGAAGCTTCTTTCGCCCGGCGACGACGACGAGCGAGCCTCGCTCGCGAGACGTCGAAGTCGACAGCGAATATCGTTCTCTTCGCACCAACGCGTTCGATGCGCCGAGAAACGCGCTCGTTCGCGCGCTAGGCGTCGACGCGCGGTGCGCAAAACCTGAAGCCGCGCACGCTCGCGGCGCCGAGCTCACCGCGCGCGCGCGCGCCGATGGCGCGCACGCCACGCGCGCAGCGTTCGTGCACGACATTGTTGATCTCGTGTGCGCGCGTTTCCGCGCTCGTCCACCGCGCGGCGCAGAGGCACGACGTCGATTTGTGACGACTCGGCGCGCCAGTGCGCGCTTCGGCACACGTCGACGCGAGACGCAATGTCGTCGCTCGCCAGCGTCGCTCGCAGGCGTGCGTGGTCGATGGTGTCGTTTGGAAATTTTAGCGCGCGCGCGTCGTCGTCGTCGCGCACGTCGTCGTCGTGTACGTCGATGGTTGTTGACGGATTGGTCGTTTCCAGGCGCTCGGCATCTTCGTCAACCTCTACGTCTTCGAACTATGCGTCGATTGCAGGAGTCGACGAGCGCACGACGTCATATTCGCTCCTTGATGCCAACGCACCGAATCGTTACGGCGACGGGGGCGAAGGCGAAGCGCCACGGTTGCTCGCGCTCGCGCTCGCCGAAAGCGAAGACTTGCGCTGCGTCGACATCATGTGCCAATTTGTAGGCGATGCGTGTGCGTGCCGTCTCGCGCGCGTGCTCGATAGACGGGGAAAATGGCTGAAAGTGCTCGATGTGCGCGGGAATGGGTTGCGGGCGCTTCCTGGTGTGGTTTGGGAGTTACGCGCGTTGGAGGTGCTCGACGCGAGCGACAACGCCATAGGCGTAGAAGACGTACCCTTCGATGCGTTAATCGCGCGCGACAGAAATGTGGCGCCAAATTTACGTGTTTTAAATATCTCAGGCAACGCACGGATCGCTGAAGGATTGGGGGCGAAGAGAGATGATATGGTACTCGCGTTGGCACGCGCGGGCGTTGAGGTCGTCGCGTAACTGAGACGACAACAGAACGTGACGCGCGCGCGCACTCGTCGCGCGCGATGGCTTCGGCTTTGGCGAAAATCAACCTAGTACCACGTACGTCATGCGTGCGCCTTCAAGCGCGCCAGACGTGCTGCACGTCGGCGTCTTCGGCGGCGTCTTTGTCGGCGTTGCTCGAGTTACCCGTACTTGAGTTTCCTAACAAAGACGCGACGACCGACGAGCGCACGACGTTTGCGCGCTCGCTCGTGCGCACGGCACACGAGATTGGGTTTTTCTATCTCGCTGTGGATGACGATGACGGTGTCCGAGCGCGCGTGCTGGAGAGCACGCGGGAGTTCTTCGCGTTGCCTCTGGAGGAAAAGCTCCAGAGTGACTACCGACAGTCACCCGCTTTTCGAGGATACATGCGCGATGGCGTGGAGAATACCGCTGGAAACCCCGATAGACGGGAACAGATTGAGTTTGGCGTCGAAGCGCATGCGCGGGCGCTCGACAGCACGTCTGAATTTTACGAGCGTCTGATAGGTCCGAACGTGTGGCCGCCAAATCCAAAGGCGCTACGACGAGACGTCGAAGCTTTTTTAGCGCACATGGATTTCGTGAGCCGAGAAGTGATGACGTACTTGGCGATCGGTCTGGAACTTGACGCACAATATTTTGATGCCACGTTTGGCGACTCGCCAAATGTGCAGATGAAAATTTGCAAATATCCGTCAACTTCGCGTGAAGAATTCGGTGTCGGCGCGCACACGGATTCTGGATATTTGAGTCTCCTTTTGCAAGATGACGTAGGTGGCCTTCAAGTCAAAATTACCGATGAGTGGATTGATGCGCCACCAATTCCTGGTACTCTCGTCGTGAATCTCGGCGAGATGTTGCAACTCGCAACAAGTGGATATTTACTCGCGACGCCGCATCGCGTTAAGAACTGCAGCGATCAAGCTCGGTACAGTGTACCGTACTTTTTCAATCCTAGATTAGACTTTAGCGTTAGTCCGATAGATTTAGCTCCAGGTTTGGTATGGAGGCGCCCGCGACCATCAATTGAGGCGGTTCGAGCGACGGATTCACACGGTGTGGCTGCAAATTCTCTCATCTCTTGTTACGGCGCGAACGCATTCAAGTCGCTCGCCCGTTCTCATCCAGAGGTGATGAAACGCCATCATAGTGATTTGACCGTCCAACCGGACGGTCGCATAGTTAGAAGATAGAGAGTACTTGCTAAAAATTGATCTTGAGCTTTACAAAATTAATTTGTCGTCATGAAGTCGCTGGCGTCTGCGCACCTTCAACAACCGCCGGCTTCTTCGCGTTAGGTTTTCCTGGAGCACGTACGTCGAGAGTGACTTTAATACTATCTCCTTCTACCGCGGTCGTCATAACAACGCGCTCTTTTGGTGGCTTTGGCTGTTTCGCTGGCTTGGCCGGTTTCTTTGGTGCGTACTTTGTATTGATGCGAGTCATCACGTCGTCTACTCTGCCATCTAATACGATATCCCTCACCACACCCGCTGCCTCACGCACCGTTTCACGTATCTTAACGTCCTCACTCTCGCTAAATCTACTCAAAACGTACTCATAAATTGGCACATTGGCATCGCTCGGTCGTCCTATGCCAATTTTCACGCGCGGAAAATCTCGAGAACCATTCGTTGCGTCATCGATGATGCTCCGAATGCCGTTATGCCCGCCGTGCGATCCGCTCACCTTGACCTTTATCTCGCCTAAATTTGTATCTAAATCATCGTACACAATCACCACACGCTCCTTTGGTATTTGGTACGCTTTCATCAACTGGCGCACGCTCTTCCCGCTCAAGTTCATAAACGTTTGTGGCTTACACACCACGCACGACGTCGCGTCAAACGTCACCTTGGCCACTAACGCCTTGCGCTCACTCGCGTATTCGCCTCCGCACCCCGACACGACCTCGTCAATCACGTCAAAGCCCACGTTGTGTTTCGTTCTAGTAAACTTGGCGCCCGGGTTTCCTAACCCACAAATTAACCACGTCGATGAATCCGTCGACAGCGTGCGTTTCAGCGCGCGCAATGGGTTCACCGCGCGCGCGACATGCGCGGTAGCTTTTAGCGCCCCTTGTGCCGTGCGTTTCATGGCTCGCACGACTTTGCCGAGAGGCATGACGCGCACTGCGAGGCGCACTGTGAGGACCTGGATCGTCAGTGCGCAGCGCGTGCACGCGTTATTTGAGTTTCAGCGCGCGCGCGCGGCGTCAGAGTTGTGGAGATATAATCATGTCTAGTCGTCAGGTAAGAGTTTGCACGCACCGTTCGTGCGAAGGCGTCGAGCGTTGGCGTTTGTTGTGATGATGGATGTTTTGAATAACTTCGGCGCTGGGGGAGTTTTGGTGCCGTAGTACCGTCGCTCGTCGTCTTCAACGCAGTTTACGCGTTGTGTTGAATGCGCGACTGACTATTGATGTAATTCGTGTCGCCATGTGATGTGTAGAAACAAACGCCCGCACAGCGCGCAGCGCAAATTCAGCAAATGGCTGAGGCCCAGGCGAGAATCGCGGCGGCGCAAGCCGCGGCCGCGGCTTCTGCCGCGCTTTCCAAGAAGGCTGGCGAGGACGGTGGACACGCGTTGACAAAAGCTGATCTCCAAGCCATGCTCAAGGAGTTTGCCCCGGATGAAACGTTCGACCCGGAGGTGGAGGATATGTTGATGTCGGTGGCGGATGACTTTTTGGACACGGTGCTTGAGCACTCGATACAGTTGGCGAAACATCGCGGAGGGGACACTTTAGAGCCGCAAGATGTGTTGTTGCATTTGGAAAGACATTGGGACATGCACATTCCCGGGTTCGAAGGCGAAGAAGTACGCGCATACCCAGAGAAGAAAAATGTGGACGCGCACGCTTCGCGCTTGGCGGCGGTGCGTCGTACAGTCGCCGCGGCGTCGGCAGCGGCGAATAACCAACGAAAGCAAGCGCGTCTAGCGGCCGAACGCGCTAAGAGTGGCGCCAAGGGCGGGGATGACGACAACGACGAGGAAGATGCGTGAGCACTGCGTCGTAAACGTCCCCGAGTGTACCACGAGAGTTTAGTTCACATCTAGTCAAGTTTAATTACATCAAAGCAATCGATAGATCCCCCGCAGCCGCGTGCGATTCCCCACAATCGAAAGCATGTTTATCTGTCAAATCGCTCACACTTCGTCTTCATTCAATAACATGTTTGGGATCCCTTTGCTGATTGGAAACCGTCTGCCGCTCTCCGGGCACACGAGCTCGCCCTCCTCCACATGCACCTCCAACAGCGCGTGATGAAACGCCCTCAAAAACTCCTCATCACTCGCGGCATCGTCAGGGATATCGCTCGGTAAGTTTGTCACTCCAATCTCCTTCGCGGCGCCGACAAACGCGGGCCATTCCATCTTTGGAAGCATGTGCACGAGGAACTGCGCGTTGAATGGCGTCTCGCTCTCGCGCGTTTCCTTGGGTTCAATCTTTAACGGGTAACCATTCACCACGCCCTATATGTCATTGAAGCGTTCGGTAAAAACACTCATAACGGTGAGTACATGAACGCGGCGCGAGCGCGAGCGCATCGTCGTCATAGACAGAGAGGAAAACAAAACCATGGCGCTCAAAAGTACAGTGGCGGCCACAACCTGTGCGCGCAGCGGCGCGCGCGAACGCCCCATCGCCGCCGCCGCCACCGCCGTCGCTCGTCAACGCACACATACCTTGACGTTACACGCGAGCATGTTATGCGCTAATAAACGCATGACGCCTCAATGTAATGTCGTCGACCAATTGTGAAGTGAGCTGTGGGACGTGCGCGACATATGCGCGAAAACAACAGTGTGTGTAGCTCCGTGCGGCAGTACGAGGCACGGTGCGCGCGTGCGTGGGTGCGTGGGCGATGATGGACACGGACGATACGACGCGTCTCGCGCACGCGTGTGCGCGCGTGCGAGCGCTGGAGGCGATGCCGCTCGAGGAGGGTGAAGATGTTGCGCTTTTGCCCCAGTGTTGGTGGTCAACCTGCGCATCGGCGTTTGAGGACGCAAGTCAGAGCGAAGACGCCGTGCGAGACGCCGTGCGCGGGTTGGAGATGATTGACATGCGCGTGTTAATGCATGATGGCGATGATGATGGCGACGCGGAGGTGTGCGTGCGGGGTACGGGGTCTTGGGCAACACGCGCGAGAGATGGGCTACGCGAGCGGGTGGACTACGCTATCGTTAAACGAGAGACGTTCGAGCGGCTCGTAGACGTCGTGGGCATGACGGATGGGTCGAAGGCAATCATACGCACGTCGGTATCGATCGCGGGGACGATTTTGGTGGAGGTGTACGGGGAGAGGTTTTCGATTCATTTTGGCGAGCTCGAACCGAAGACGATTGAGTTGAGCCGCGCCGCGTCCGCGAGAGAATTATTAGATGCATGCCGCGACGCCTACGGCGAGGCGCTGCGAGATGCGCAAGATTCAGATTTGCGCGTCGTGGATTATTATAGCGAGGCTCGAGGGGAGGTACTCACGACGGATTTGACAAAGAAATTGGACGCGCTGCACTTGGTGCCGAATCAAGCGCTCCTCGTTGAACGCAAGGATGGTGAATATTGGCCAGAGGAACAAGCATTCATCGCACTTCCAGCGGGTGATGACGACATGGCGAATGCCTATGATGCAGATTCATTGGAAATTGATGTGAGTTTGACGCCGAAGAACGACGTTTCGACGTGTCAGGCTGCGGCAAAGGTTGGCACGCGAGGCAAAGCGGGATTGAGCAACTTGGGAAACACGTGCTTTATGAACAGCGCGTTGCAGTGTTTGAGTCATTCATCGTTGCTGACGGAATATTTCTTATCAGATAAATATTTGGCGGACATAAATACTGATAATCCTATTGGCATGGGTGGAGAGTTGGCGACAGAGTATGCGAATTTGACTGGAGCGTTGTGGCGGGATGGAGCTTTGACTGTCACGCCGCGCAAATTCAAATCATCTCTCGCGCGTTTTGCGCCGCAGTTTAGCGGCTATAGTCAGCAAGATGCGCAAGAACTCCTCGCTTTCTTACTTGACGGTTTACATGAGGATTTGAATCGAGTGAAGAAGAAGCCGTACGTCGAAGAACGTGACTCGCACGGTCGCACCGATGCCGACATCGCGGATGAGTCGTGGGAGGCGCACACGGCGAGAAATAATTCATGCATTGTTGATACATTCCAAGGGCAATACCGATCGACGCTAGTGTGCCCGACGTGCGGGAATAAGTCGGTGAAGTTTGATCCGTTCATGTATCTCTCGATTCCTTTGCCTACGTCGCGCGAGCGGATGATTAAAGTCACCCTCGTGACGTATGGCGAGCATGTGTCGGCGGTGACGTACGGATTGAAAGTACCAAAGACCGGAGACATTGCCACGCTCACATTGGCGTTATGTGAAATCGCAGACATCGACACTATGGATGAGCGTATTGTCATGCTCGAAGTGTACAATCATCGCATCGACAAAGTGTTCACAAACATGAATATGTCGTTGTCTTTGATTAGCGACCGCGACGTGTTGTACGCCCATCGTTTGCCAGCGTTGAGCGACACAGCACCGACTATGGATACCGTACTCGTTCATCGTCGGTCTGGAAGTCAAACCAAGAGTCCTTATGCGCAAGTAAGTTCCGTGCCAGGTACCGTCGTCAAGTTTGGTTTCCCTTGGATTGTCCCCGTGAGCGGCGCCGAAGGCGAGACTCCGGGAGCGAAGCACGCTGAGTTTCTAGAACGCACGGTGGAAAAGTACGCCGAAACCTACATGCGCACGGCACCCGGTACGCCGCATTCACCATCCACGAGTGCTGAACCCGATGAGCGTCGTGCGTCCGCCGAGCCTGACGCCAGATTGTTCAAGCTCAAATACACCAATCACAACGCTTCTGCGACGTTTGAGGAGTACGGCTCTGAGGCGTCGGTGTCGGATTCGCACGTTTCTTCAAATACGTTGAGTGCGATGCATGTCATCGCAATCGATTGGTCATCCAAAGCGTTGGCAAATACGTACGATGAAGATTTATTCGACGTCACCGTGGAGCATTCAAGCGTGAAGACGAATGAAATCAGTGAAGCCGAGCAAGGTACGCCGTTGACGTCGTGCATTGAAACGTTTACGCAAGAGGAGCCGCTCGGAAAGGATGACATGTGGTACTGTAAGCAATGCGAAACCCACGTCGAGGCGTTGAAAAAGCTCGACCTCTACCGATTACCTCCAATCCTCGTGATGCACCTCAAACGATTCAATTACAGCCGGTTATGGAGAGACAAAATTAGCACGTTGGTGGATTTTCCGCTCGCAAATTTAGACATGACACCGTACGTGTTACCGCACGCGCCGAGAACGGAAGCACCGATATATGATTTATATGCCGTGGTGAACCACTTTGGAAGCATGGGTGGTGGACACTATACGGCATACACGCAACACGCTGAGGAGGGCACGTGGCATCTGTATGACGATAGTCATTGCACGCCCGTGGATGCCGAAGCCGCGTTGCACAACGCCGCCGCCTACGTGTTATTTTACAAGCGTAGAGACGTCCCGATCACTCGTCCAATGTCCCGCGCCGGATCACTGATGAATTTCATGGATGCAGACACAGGCATGGGCGAGTGATTTGCGCCGCTCTCGATTGATTCATCTCACGTAGCAAAAGAAAGCTTTAATACGCGCATAGTAGAACAAAACACGTTTTCGCGTCCACACACTGCGCCTCGATGCCCGACCCACACGACAATCCATCGTGGCCTCCGCGGGACACAACCAACGCGAACGCGCCACCGCACGATGAACACACCCCACCGCTATCGTTTGAAGTCCTCGCCGTCGATGGTCGCGCTCGAGCGTCCGTGCTCGCGCTCGCGCACCACGACTGTCGTACGCCCATGTTCATGCCAGTCGGCACGCAAGGCTCCGTAAAAGGCTTAACGTCGGCGCAACTTTTAGACATCGAGTGCCAAGTAGTGCTCGGAAACACCTATCACCTGGGTAATCGCCCGGGCGCGGATGTCGTGGCGCAGGCGGGAGGTTTACGGTGCTTTATGAACTGGCCTCGCGCGACGCTCACCGACAGCGGCGGGTTTCAGATGGTGTCTTTACTCGACTTAGCCGACATCACCGAAGAGGGCGTGACTTTTCAGTCACCAACTGATGGCTCACAAATGCTGCTCACGCCAGAGAAGAGCATAGAGATACAAAATGATATCGGGGCGGATATAATCATGGCGCTGGATGACGTGGTGTCTTCAGTGACGGCTGACCGGGCGCGGTTTGAGGAGGCTACGCATCGAACGACGCGATGGATCGATCGCTGCATCGCCGCACATAAAAGACCAAATGCGCAGAGTTTGTTTGGGATCGTTCAAGGTGGGTTAGATTTAGATTTACGTGACGTGTCGTTGAAAGGGTTGTTGGCGCGTGGGGACAACCTTCCGGGGTTCGCTATAGGCGGTTTGGCTGGTGGTGAATCTAAGGAGGATTTTGTCCGCATAGTCGCGCACTGTGCGGTGCGTTTGCCGGAGAACAAACCTCGATACATCATGGGCGTTGGATATCCTTTAGATTTAGTGGTGTGTACGGCGCTAGGGGCGGACATGTACGACTGCGTGTATCCTTCGAGAACGGCTCGGTTTGGCACGGCGCTCGTTCCAGAGGGCATGTTGCGATTGAAGTCTCATTCCAACGAAAATGATCACAGACCAATAGAAGCAGAGTGCGATTGTTTGACGTGCAAACACTACACGCGTGCACAATTGCACAAAATTGCCACAAAGGAGCCTCGCGCGGCGAATTTGTTAACCATACACAACTTACGGTATCAAATGCGCCTGTGCTCGGCGATGCACACCGCCATCATCGAGCAACGCTTCGGGGCGTTCGCGCGAGACTTCATTTACAAGCAGTTTCCTAGCGGTGACATACCTCTGTGGGTTCGACAGGCGATGGAGTACGCGGAAATCGACTTGACTCGTTAGCGTCTTGTAGGCACTTTGTCAATAGAAAATGGTAGCAACTTAGCCTCAACACCTCACTTCGCTCCTCAATGGGCGCGTCGTCGTCCAAAGCTGCTACAAGCGCGGCAAAAACCTCGTCGCGAACGCTCCCGCGTCATGCACCCGGCGCGACACCGATTGCGCCGTTCGTTGAGCCGTCCTCGTACGTCGCCGCGCCCGTCGTCGCAGCTGACGCCAAAGACCTCAAACTCAACGACATGATGCACGCGCTTCGCGTCGACACCGCAGACGTGAGCGCCGTAGATTACGGCTACGCACCCGCACAGCACACGCGCGTCGCGCTTAAGCCACGTGCTGAGAGAGAAGGTTTGTTCAAGCCGCGCGAGCTTCGCGATGCGCTCGAGCGTCACCGCGCGCAAGGTTTCGCGGCGAGCACCGTCAAGGACATCCTCGCGCGCCGACCGGCGATGAATGCCGAACACTTGAAATTAGCCCTCGCGCACATACGCCTCCATAGACTGCGCGAGATTGAGGGCGCGCAACCGGGAACGACCGTGGTCTTGGGCGAGTGGGCATAAAGTCGAGACGTCCCAGTAGCCTTAGCCCATAGCCTTTAGCTCTGACACGACCTGGACTGGGCTGCTGCGCGTCGGGGTCATGAAAGAATTGTACAATACATAATGCGCTATAATGTTCTATTCACTCAAACACGTGCTCGAGGTTCCTCGCACGCTACGTATGTGAGTTTACCGCCGGCGACGGGGCGTCGCGTGTGATGTCATGGGTAGAATTGAATCGACCCATCGGGACGGCACACGCGGACGCCCTGGTCCTCGATAGCGCGACATCATGCGTGTGGCGACGACGGCGGCGGCGGCGACGGCGAAGGCATCACCCGTGCGCATCGAACGCATCGCGCGCGCGAAGGGCGCGGTCGTCGCCGTCGTATGGCTCGAGAGCGAGCCCGTGAATTCCATGACGTTGGAGCTCTGGAGCGCGCTCGCGGATGCGCTGACGAGTTTAGAGAATGATTCTACGGTACGTCGCGCCGCGCGCGGTTCGTGATGTGGCGCGAACTGACGTTTTGATGTTTGCGTGCGCGGCAGGTTGAAGGCGTGATATTCGCGAGCGGGTTGAAACGCGCGGTGTTCACCGCCGGGAATGACATTGGCGAGCTCTACGCGCCGCGGACGACGAAGAAGCGATATCGCGCGTTTTGGATGACGCAGACGAGGTTTCTATCGCGGTTATTGAAGACACGTTTAGCGACGGTGTGTGCGATACGTGGTGCGTGCCCAGCGGGTGGGTGCGTCGTGGCGCTGTGCTGCGACTATCGGGTGCAGACGACGGTTGGGACGTTTGGGTTGAACGAAGTCGCGCTCGGGATCGCCGTGCCGAAATATTGGGCGGAATTATTCTTAGATCGATGCAACGATAGAGTGAAAGGGGAGTATTTATTGCAAATCGGGTCGCTGTTGCGCCCGAACGAGAGCAAGGCGCTGGGATTAATTGATGAGGTTGTTGGCGAAGGCGCGTTGATGGCGGCGGCGGAGAGCGCGATGGAGCGTTTCTTAAAGCATCCTGCTATCGCACGCGCGACGACAAAGGATACGATTCGTGCGCCATTCAGTGCAAAATGGTTAGCATATGGCGAGGAAGAAGCGCGAGGTGGTTGGAAGATGTTGAATGAGCCGCGCGTCATCAAGGCGCTCGGCGGAGTCTTGTTACGACTTAGCGGTGGCAAGGCAAAGCTTTGAAGGTTAAAGTTTACAGAGACGGAGTGAATGGTAGACTAAATAGAAATGTAAGATTATAAAATGATAAACGTAACTATGTACACGCGGCGTTGCTTATTTGTATGAAATGATTGCAGTAGCTTTTAGGTTGAATGGATGATTTTACTTTTTGGCAGAAGTCGCTTCGTCGACGAGGTAAACCAACCCGCGGAACGGAATGCCGTCCGCGTGGTTGGAAAGGTTCACCTCGCACGTGCGGCTCGTAGAGTAACCATCAGAGCAGGTAGAAGGAAGGTTCATGTAACCAAGGGCCGAGTCGGTGATTTCCGGGAATCGCATACCGCGATCACCCGCCATACCGCAGCACGGAATGCCGGTACCGGTGACTTCGTCGGCGCACTTGCTCGCTAATTTCATGAACGTTTGCTCGACACCCATCTTCTTCGATGAGCACGGAACATGCACGGCGATGTGCTTCTTCACCTTCTTCCATTCGAGTTTGTCAACGAGGTGGTTGGCGATGAACTCAGACGGCTCGTAAAGGGCAAATCGAAGCTCTGGGCTTTCGAGTTGCTCCTTGATTTGCGCCAAGCATGGAGACGTGTCGACGATGATCGGGTACTTGCCACCGTCGGACGCCTTCAAGAGTGCTTGTTCGAGATCATAACCCTTAGCCAAAGACTGATCCTTGAGACCACGAGAGTTGAAGATCATACCGCAGCATTGAGAGTTGAGACCTTCGGGGTAGACGACTTCGTACTTCGCCTTGTCCAAAATGCTCATCATCGCGTCGGCCACGCCACCGTTGGCTTCTTCACCCTTGACCGGACCCATCATACGCGTCACACAAGACGGCAAGTAAACCACCTTGCGGGGAATACCCTTGGACGGAGCAGCGTCGGCGCGTGCCGGGAGAGGCGCCGGGAGCTTGGGCGCGCCTGTCGGCATGTACGGGTTCCACACCGGAATCATGTTGCCAGAGGCGCTGTTCAACATCTTGGAAACACCCTTCAACACACCTTCACCGAGGATACCGTGCGCCATGGAAACGGTGTTCAACAACGGAGGCACCATGCTGGAAACGGCACCAAAGTTACGCGCGACAGCACCGGCGAGCGACTTGGAGTTGCGAGCTGATTCCATTTCGCGGTTACGAATGCTCTTGACGAGTTCGCCAGTGTTGATACCAACGGGGCACTTGACTTCGCACATACCGTCAGCCGCGCACGTGCTGTTACCAGCGTAGGCAAAGATGTCCAAAAACTCGTTAAGGCGTTCTTGGTCAGCCTTGGTGCGCATGCCTTCATCAATGCCTTGAAGACGAGAGATTTCACGGTAAACGGTGATGCGTTGACGCGGCGTAAGCGACACGTCCCGCGTCGGGCAGTTGGATTCGCAGAAACCACACTCCATGCACATGTCCACAATCGGATCAGCCACGGGCTTGGGCTTGAGGAACTTTTGGTGCACGTCGGGATCTCTGTTCAAGATGACGCCCGGGTTCAACACGTAGTTTGGATCAAAGAGTTCCTTCAATTCCCACATAATGTTGTACGCATTCGTACCCCATTCCATTTCAACGAACGGCGCGACGTTACGACCAGTGCCGTGTTCAGCCTTGAGCGAACCTTGATACTTTTCAGCGACGATCTCGCACATTTCTTGCATCATCGCCGCGTACATCTTGACCTCTTCGTCGGTGCGGAAACCTTGGGAGAACACCAAGTGCAAGTTACCTTCAAGAGCGTGACCCATGCACGACGCATCGTCGTAACCGAAGCGTTCGAACATCGCAATCAAGTCCTTTGTCATCGCACCGAGCTTGTCGACTTCGCACGCGACGTCTTCAATGAGCACAGACGTACCCGCTTCGCGAGACGATCCAACCATGGGAATGAGACCCTTGCGCACGTCCCAGTACACCTTGTACACGTCTTCCTCCTTGCTGAACGGGTAAGTCGTCTCGCGCGGGTTCAAGTAGTTGAGCTTGGCACCATCAATAGACTTGACGACTGCGGCGATGTTCTTGTCGAGTTCGGGCTCAGTTGCGCCGCGGCACTCGATGAGGAGCGCGGCGCCGTACTTGGGCGCGTCCTTAATCGTCGGGACCAACTTCATAATCTTTTCGTGGCCTTCGCACTGCTTCAAAGACGCGCGGTCGAAAAGTTCAACCGCATCGACGGTGGTTTCGCGACGCAAAACCGCCGCGGCGCGGCAGGCATCATCGACATCCTTGAAGACGATGAACGCGCTCGCCTTGTGCGGGTGATCGACGACGGTGTTGTACGTCGCTTGACTCACAAAGCCAAGGGTACCTTCGCTGCCAATCATCAAGCGCTTGATAATTTCGATCGGATTATTCACATCGTTATCCACGAGGGCGTTGATGGAGTAACCAGTCGTACACTTGATGGCAAACTTCTTCTTGATGAGCGCGGTGAGCTCTTCATCCGCTTGCACGCGGCGCGCCAAGTCTTGTACCCCTTCAACAATGTGCTTGTGCGTCTTCATGAAAGACTCACGGCTCGCCTTGTCGGAAGTATCGAGCACGGTACCATCGACAAAAACAATGCGCATATCCTTGAGCGTGTGGTAGGTGTTTTGCTTGACGCCGCAGCACATCCCGGACGAGTTGTTGGCAACAACCCCCCCAATCATGCACGAGTCAATCGAAGAAGGATCGGGACCCATCTTGTACTGCACGGCGTGCCCGCCCTTAACCTTGTGCGCTTGCAACAAACGGTTTACTTCGCCGAGAATCAAGCCCGGTTCGACGGTGATTTCGCTCCCGTCACCCTTGATTTCATAATTTCTGAAGTTCTTCCCGGTGTGCGACAGCTTTAACAAGATGGAGTCGCTCACGGCTTGCCCCGAAAGCGACGTCCCAGCGGCGCGGAACGTTACAGGCGTTTCATTCTCCGCGGCAATGGGTAAAATTTTCTGCACCTCGGTTTCGTTGTGCACCTTGACGACGACTTGCGGCAACAAACGATAGAACGACGCATCCGTCCCGTACGCAAACGTCTTGACCGGATCCGTGTAAATGCGTTCTTCAGGCACGATCGCACCGATATCCTTTTGAAACTTTGTGTATCGCCCATCATTTATGCGCATACCATCCGCGTTGGAATACGTCAAATTCGGCGCCGCTTTCACGGGGTACACCGTCCCGCCCACCGTATACGGCGGGAGCGTCTTTGACGACGTCGACGTCGCCGCAGCGGGCATCGCCGCGCGTTGGCGTCGCGCACCGCTCTCCTGCCGCTTCACCGTCGCCGTCGACGTCGTCATCACCTTCGCCTTACCGCGCTTACCCCCCGCGCCGCCGCCCATAGAGCTCTCGTACCGACGAAACATTTTCATCATCGACGACGACGATGACCCCCCTCTCGTCGCACTCGCGCCATCGCACGTCGCCATCGACGTCGACGTCGTCACCCCAGTCGCGCGTTGCTCCGCGATCGCGCGCGCGCCATCGCGCACGATTTTACTCGTCGCACCACGCCGCATCATCACGCACGCGTCGTCGTCGTCGACGTCGCGGTGTGACGCGTGCGCTCGGGAAACAGATAGCGATGACGTTGGACCGATGCCCACGATGGGCGGGTGTTTTCGCCCGTGGGCCGGCCGCGGCCGAGGCCCTCGGCGCGGCGTCGGCGAGGGTGGACGCGCCGACGCATTGGACACCACGCGCGCGTCGTCGTCGTCGTACTCGCGCGTCGTCGAGCGCCATGAGTGTGTTTCGCGTGGGAGATAAAAAGACTCTCGCGTGACGTCACCAAAAAGTCTCAGCGGGACCCACAGGGGGCTTGTTTTCGCGCGCGCGTGGACGAGGGCGAGGACGGGAGGCGGGTGTGATACATTCAAAACGGTGCCGCCCCGTCGCGGCGCGACGCCCGGTCCCCGAGGTCCCGCGCCCTCGCGCCGTCCGACGCCGCACAACACCGCACTCGCGTCTCACACGATGCTCGCCACTGCGTCCACTACCTATGCCGGCGTGAAGGTTGCCGCCAAGACCACCACGGTGGCCAAGCGCGCCAACGTGATCACCCGCGCGGGTCAATACGATGATGAACTTTTGCAAACTGCGGTGCGTGCGTCGTTCGCGAAGGCGTCGTCGTCGTCGTCGTCGTCGCGGAGAGGGAGGTGATCGAGATGATGCCGAAAGTTACGACATCCATCCATTCGCGATGGCGCGTTCGGGGTTGTGTGCGCGGAGGCGTGTCGATGCGAATGAGGACGTCGCTCGCGTACACGGGAATATACGCGTGATATTACGTGTCGTTTGTATTCGATCGCATCGACGTCCGGTCGCGATCGCGTGGCGATGGTGACGCGCGAGCCGTTGTGGATAGGGTTGTTTCTGAGGTTTCAGGGCGAGTCGGGCGTTGGAGCGTAGAGGCTGTCTGTCTATTCTCGGTTCTCGGTCGCATCACGCCATCGCGCGCGCGTAAAGCGTGAGTGGGATGATGTCACATGACGTGCCTATCGCTTGGAGACTGACATTATTCGTCGTGTGTTTGTTTAATATCGCCGCAGCAAAACATGACCAAGCCGGGTAAGGGTATCCTCGCCATGGATGAGTCCAACGCCACTTGTGGCTCCCGTCTCGAAGGCGTCGGTATCGAAAACACCGAAGAAAACCGTCGTCGTTACCGTGAGTTGCTCATCACCACGCCGAACTTGGGCGAATACATTGGCGGCGCGATTTTGTTCGAGGAAACCCTCTACCAATCGTGCGCCGACGGCACCTCCTTCGTTGACGCGTTGAAGAAGCAAGGTGTGTACCCGGGTATCAAGGTTGACAAGGGACTCCGACCGCTCGCCAACTCCAACGGCGAGTCTTGGTGCCAAGGTCTCGACGGCCTCGCTGAGCGCGCCGCCGAGTACTACAAGCAAGGCGCGCGCTTCTGCAAGTGGCGCTCCGTCGTGTCCATCCCGGCTGGTCCGTCCAAGATTGCCGTCACCGACTGCGCTTACGGCCTCGCCCGCTATGCGGCCATCTGCCAAAACGCTGGTCTCGTGCCGATTGTCGAGCCGGAAATTCTCCTTGATGGTGACCACGACATTGACCGCAACTTTGAAGTCGCGTCGATGGTGTGGGCCGAAACGTTCAAGTACCTCGCGGACAACAACGTCAAGTTTGACCGCATGCTCTTGAAGCCGTCCATGGTTGCCCCGGGTGCTGATTGCCCGAAGAAGAGCAACGCCAAGGAAGTTGCGGAGTACACTTTGAAGATGCTCAACTCTCGCGTGCCGCCGGAAACCGCCGGCATCATGTTCTTGTCCGGCGGTTTGTCCGAACTCGACTCCACGATGTACTTGAACGCCATGAACCAAACGCCCAACCCGTGGCACGTGTCCTTCTCGTACGCTAGAGCGCTGCAAAATAGCGTACTCTCACACTGGGCAGGCGACGATTCGAAGCTCGCCGAAGCGCAAGCGATCCTCAAGCGCCGCACGGTGGAAAATGGCCAAGCCCAACTCGGCAAGTTCGACGTGACGACCAGTGTTACGCCCGGAAGTGATTTATACCAAAAGGGATACGTGTATTAAAAAATACACACCCTTTTCTACCGCACTGTCTCCAGTGCGCGCCTCTGAGCGCAAGATAAATCGAAATTCATAGCATTTTAATGAAAATTGAAGCGCGCGTGAATGAATGAATGAAATTACACATTGCGATGCTTTCCTAAGAGTAAAAAACAAAGAAGAAGAAGAAAAAGAAGAAGGCTATTGCTACAAACTACGTACTTATACAGTGCCTAGCGCCCGCATTTGGGGCTACGAGTAACAATACAAATTGAGAAGAGGAGAGAACGCCGCGTTCACGGCGTGTGTTCAACCGTCCAAACCGGCTCTCGGTTGCCATCGTGAAACGGTGACTGACAGGCGAAATAGCATGGCGCGAATTGAAAGTCGCGACAAAATCGTTGCACAAGTTTCACAAGCGTGGCTTTTCGTTTGTGAAAGTGCTTGCACGCCTTGCGGCGCTCTTCTTTGAGCATTTTAATGAAAATTGAAGCGCTCCTGAATGACTTGCACTTTGAATTCGCGCTCGACAGCTCGCTCGCAGTTCACACCGGGACAGCGCCACACATCGACGCCGCACGACGCGGCGTGACGCGCGCGAGCACGCACGCATCGCACACACATGTCATCGCATGCCGCTCCACGCGTCACCGCATCGGCGACGCGATGCGTCGCACCGAGCGCGAGTCGTCGACCGCAGCGCAGCGCGAAAGCATCATCGGCGAGCGCTCGCGTGACGCGCGCGCGCGCCTCGACGAACGGCGGCGATGCAGCACAATGCGAGGTGTTGAAGGTGTTTTATCACCGCCCCGATGGCGCGTACGAAGGCTGGGGCGCGCACGTGTGGGGTGAAGACGCGCTGGCGCCGACGGCGTGGGCGACGCCGCTGGCGCCGGGACCGAACGTCGACGTCGACGATTCATCGTCGACTTGGGTGTCGTTTGACGTTCGCCTACGGCCGGGTGCGAACAAAATCAGTGTGTTGATTCATAAAGGGGAAGCTCAAGATTGCCGCGCCGAAGAGTACGACGTAAGCGAGTCGAAAGAGGCGTGGTTGGTGAGTGGATACGGCGGGGCGTTCTCGAGCGAGCCGGCGCTCGACGCCTTACCGAAAGGCGATATCGGCAAGGCGCGCGCGTTATGGGTTGCACGCGATATTATAGCTCTGCCGCCAGATTTTGCGGCGGGTATGTTTGTCGGTGGTGATGTGACCGTCCGATTAGCGCGTTCGGCGAGCGCGGCGCTCGAACTCACCGGCGACGGCGTTCAAGGCGGCGATGACGTCGCTGGTGAAGACGTCGTCCTCGTGTGCGATGGTGTTTTACCCGAAGACGTGTGTGAAAAGTTTCCACACGTTGCCGCCGCGGGGTACGTGGCGATGCGCGTGCCTGCGGATACGTCGTACGCGCGCGAAGCGTTGAAATGTCAGCTCGCCGTCGCCGCGACGGATTCCTCTGGTACCCCTATCGACGCCACGGGAGTACAGATTCAAGGGGCTATCGATGATTTGTACGCGTACGATGGAGCACTCGGGGCAGAGTTTCATCGCGACGGCCGTGATGAGGTGACACTTCGAGTATGGGCGCCGACGGCGCGCGACGTTTGTTTGGCCGTATTCGACGCGCCTCGAGGCGATGAGGCAACTCGAACGCCAATGTCGTTCGACACCGACACGGGCGTGTGGTCCGCCACTGGACGATTCGTTGATAAATATTACAACTATGAAGTTACGGTATTCAACCCAATGACGGGGCAGATTGGTAAGAACACGGCGTCGGATCCGTACGCTCGCTCGCTCGCCGCCGATGGCCGCCGAGCGCATGTGTGCGACATTTCTAACGCCGCTCTCAAACCGAGCGATTGGGAAACGTTTCGGAAACCAACATTTACGCATGCAGTAGATTCGTCGATTTACGAATTGCACGTGCGCGATTTTTCAGCGTTGGACGCCACCGTGGACGCGCCGTATCGAGGAAAATATCGCGCATTTTCACAAAGTGGCACCACCTGTGTACAACATTTGCGAAAGCTCGCCGACGCCGGCTTAACGCACGTGCACCTGTTGCCTTCGTATGACTTTGGCTCTGTTCCCGAGCTGGAAGAAAACCAGCGAACGGTTGATTTCGAGGTACTCGCAAAGATGGCACCCGACTCTGCCGAACAACAAAAGCTCGTTCGAGAGATTAGTTGGACTGACGCGTTTAATTGGGGATACGACCCAGTGCACTACGGCGTGCCCGAAGGTAGCTACTCAACCAATCCCGACGGCGCACAACGCGTGTTGGAATACCGAGAAATGGTGAGAGCTCTCGCTGACATGGGCTTGCGCGTGGTGTGCGACGTCGTGTACAATCACACGTTGTCCTCTGGCCCGAGCGACGTCAATAGCGTATTGGATAAAATCGTGCCTGGATACTATCATCGTCGCAACTTTGACGGCATCATCGAAGCGAGTACGTGCTGCAACAACACTGCAAGCGAACATGTTATGATGTCTCGCTTAATCGTTGACGATTTAGTACACTGGGCCAAAAATTACAAAGTTGATGGTTTTAGATTTGACTTGATGGGACACATCATGCTCAGCACGATGACGCGCGCCAAGGCGGCGCTCGAGGCATTGACGCTCGAAAACGATGGCGTCGACGGCAAGTCGTTGTATTTATACGGTGAAGGATGGGACTATGCCGAAGTCGCGCAAGGTCGAGTGGGTAAAAACGCGTCGCAATTGAACCTCGCGCACACGGGTATCGGGAGCTTTAACGATAGAGTGCGCGAGGGATGCATAGGCGGTACGCCATTTGGAGATCCACGCATGCAAGGTTTCATCACGGGCTTATACTACACCCCGAATGGTAAAGTTGATCAGGGAGACGCTGATTCGCAGCGGTATAGAATGATGGAGGATGGAGAGAAAATCATCGCCGCTCTGTCTGGAAACGTGCGCGACTTTGTCTTTGTCAATCGACACGGCGTGGAAGTTCCGGCGAGCTCAGCGGCGTGGCCGAATTCGAATGTTGCCTACGCTGGTGAACCGGCGGAAACTGTCAACTACGTGAGCGCGCACGACAATGAGACGCTCTTTGATTGTATCATGTTGCGCGCGTCTGACGCCGTGTCCTTGGAGGATCGATGTCGTATGAATCATCTCGCAACCGCCATTGTGGCGTTGGCACAAGGCGTCCCGTTCTTTCATGCCGGTGATGAAATTTTACGCTCAAAATCGCTCGACCGTGACTCGTATTCGAGCGGTGATTGGTTTAATCGTTTGGATTACAGCGGCGAAACGCACAACTTTGGCATTGGGCTTCCGGGCGAGCAAAAGAATGGCGACCGATACGAGTTTATCGCTCCAATGCTCGCCAACACGAGCATGCGTCCGTCCAAAGCTTTGATTCACGCTGCAACGAAAAACTTTTGCGAGCTGTTGAGTATTCGCAAGTCGACGCCGTTATTGAGGTTGCGTTCGACGCGGGAAATTCAGCGTCGCATGAAGTTTTACAATCGAGGCCCGGCGCAAACACCCGGTTTAATCATCGCAAGCATCAACGATGGTGATGCCTCGACTCCAGGACTGCCCATGCTTGACGCGCAATATCGTCGAGTGTTACTCGCATTCAACGCCACACCGAACGCGTTGACGCACAAAGAAGCCGACATGGGCGTCGATTTGGCTGGCGTCGATATCGAGCTTCACCCGCTCGTTGGCGACGTCACCAAAGATCCCACATCCGTGAAGAGCGTCGTCAACGACGGTGAGCTTTTCATCCCCGCATATACGTGGGCGGTGTTTGTCCAACACCGCCAGTAGTAATATACAAAGCACGCGAGCGCCGCCGCAGTAGTACGTCATTTGTTTTAGTATTACACACAAAAATTCTGTTACGTCAACGTCGAATCGAAAAACGCCTTTACGCGATCCCACGCGAGCGCCACAGCTTTTTCATCAAGCACCGGGAATCCTTGCGTTTTCTCGCGCGCCTCGAAATCCGGATACGGGTCAGGGGTCGTGTTCATAAACGCGTGACCGACGCCTTCGTACGTGAGCACGTTTTGATTCTCCCCGCCGAGCGCTTCGCTCAACTTCTTCGCCGCTTCGGGATCGCTAAACCCAGCTAAATTGTCCTTGTCACCGAAATGCGCTTGAACAGGAATCTTTATCGCACTCAAATCGCACGCATCGGCGCCTGGAACGCCATAGAATGATACGCACGCCTCCACGCCCGCCTTTTGCGCCGCCACGAGCGCCAGAGCTCCACCCATACAAAACCCAATCACGCCCACGCTCGTCGCCTCGAGCGAGATTTTCAAGTACGACACGCAATCGGTAATTTCAATCGTCGCCGCGGGCCAATCGAGATTGGACATCAAGTGATGCGCTTCCTCGACATCGACGCCGAGCTTGCCTTTGTACAAGTCGGGAATGCACACCGTGTACCCGAGCTCGTGCAAGCGGACGGCGTGCGCCTTGACGACGTCGTTGACGCCCCACCACTCTTGTAAGACGACGACAGCGCGCGGACCGCCTTGAAGGATTAACGCGCGGGCGTCGCCGATGGTGACCGTTTCAAAGTCTTTGCTCGGGGACATGGTGAAGCTAATCAATCGAGAGTGTGATTATGGGGACTCGAGGACGCGATCGGCGTATTCATATTGCAACGAGGAGCTAGACTACGCGCCGTAACCAAAGACTTGGCGAATGCGGCTGAAGATTAAATTCTTCCAACCGTTTTCGGTGGTATCCATGACGGTTTCGTTGCCGAATCCGTCGCATTCGGGTACGTTGGTTTGCACCAAGTCGACGAAACAGTTGCCGGGCTCGGGTTCGCGGAACGTAATCGTCACTAGGGAAAAGTGTCCTTCGGGCCAGTTTCTAAAGCGCCATTTTTGGACAATTTTCTCGCCTGGTGCGTACTCGATCGTTTCGCCGTGAATGTTACCTTCAAACATTTCAAAGGCGCCGAGCGTGGGCGACACCTTTGCGGCGCTCCGCGTAAAGTGCATCACGCGGTTGCCGTCTAATAAGCAATCGCAGATGTCTTGCGGGCGGCAATAGAAGTTTTCGGTCATCTTGATGGTGTGATTCTTTTGAGAAAGCGGTGCAGTCTTATCGCTGCGCAACTCTGCTGCGGCGGCTTTTTTAGCTTTGGAATCCGCCTCCGCCTTGGCCGCGGCTTGCGCGGCGGCGTCGACGTTCGCGCCCGCCGATGGCGCGTCACCTCCAGGACCACCCGCAGCCATTTCCTCGACGAACACGCGCACGCCGGCGAGCATTTTGGGAACGAGCGTCTTCAACACGCTCGATTTTACCGCGGCATCCTCTTTGCTATCTTTGGACGTCAGCACGTTGACTTCTGGGTCCTCATCCGCGTTTTCATCAGCTATGTATGGGAAACGCACCTTACCCGAGCACACCGCACCACCGTCGCCGACGTCGCCCTCGTATCCGATTTCCAATTCCAGTTCATACCCAGGGATAATCTTACCCTTTCGCTTATTCACGTACGCTTCGCCGTCGCACTTGAGCACCGTCGTCGCGCGCACCGCGCGCACGCCCGCTTCGCACCCATCCGTCATCTCCATCCCGCACAACAACGCCTGAAAACGCTCTCGCGCCCATGGTTTAGCATCCTTTTCCTGCCCTACGTCGCACATCCGCGCATGCATCGCGCCACATCGTCAGTCAACAGTCATCTTCTCCCATCTTCTCCAAACTTCCACCGCGCCGCGCCAGCCCCAAACCACCTCGCCGACACCCCCATCGCGCGCACCGCATCGCATCGCATCGCATCGCGCGACGCACAATGCCATCCATTCACATTCGCACCATCCGCGCGCTCATCAACGATCCAGCGCGCGTCGCCTTCGCCCAACTTGGCCATGCTCGCGTCGCGCAATGCCGCACCGTGGTCCCACCGTCCCGAGCACATTCGCGATCGCCGCGCGCGCCGCGCGCGCGCATCCGCGCCGACGACGCCGCGACACCGTCAATCACATTTTTCCTCGCCATCGCGTCGCCATCGCGGCATCCATCGTCGCCGCGCACGCGCCGCATTCGGCGACATTTGCCGACATGTGACCACGCACGACAGCGTCGGGACAAAAAGCGCAGCACAAACCTATCCATCGCCCGACGCCGTGGACGCCACACCGCGACGACGCGGCGCCGGTTCGGACGACTTTACACGACTTTGGACGACGTAGGAGGGCATGTTGCACGCGATGACGCACGCGACGGCGCACGCGACGGCGATGGCGGCGACGATGGGCGCGCGCAAGGCGCGCATCGTGGCGAGGCGCACCGAGGCGCCGGCGGTCGGGCGAGGGGTGGTGCGCGCGCCGGTGCGCGCCGGTGCGCGCGGTGCGCGGTGCGCGGCGTCGAGGCAACCCGCGCGCGGTGCGCCTGGACCTGAGGTTGAGGAGGAGGAAGGGTCGGTGTTGGATTTTCCCGAGGAGTACGTGCGCGCGGTGCCGTCGAGACGACCGGATATCTTTCCAGACCTGAAGGAGCAAAAGACGCCGATGCCGAAGAAGATGCCGGGGGATCCCGAGGCGCCTGATGAGGAGAGCGAGGAGAAGGAGAGAAAGGAGAATCCGGGTGAGCCGGGTGAAAAGCCAGAGGATGAAGAAGAGGAGGAGAAAGAAAAGAAGAAGAAGAAGAAGGAAAAAGAGGAGGAGGACGAATGAGAGACGAGACGCGGCGACAATTTTAATAGAATACAGAATACAGAATACAAATGAGATGCTACAGTTTTCTAGTCTATATCTCGAATGCTAATGTTTATGCGCGTGTGTGCGATGTATTGCGCCATGCCTGCGTCATCGGCGTCCCAGGCGTCGGCATGAAGCGCGTGAGGAAGCGCGAAGTGTCCGTCGTCGGCTTCAAACACGCGCGGGACTCCGTGGTAACATTTGCGCGACTTGCCGCCTAAAATCACCGCATCTCCCGATCGAATCATCATCGCCGTAGGTGGCGCATCTCTGTTTTCGTGTCCAAGTAGAAATATTCCACAACATCCCAAGCTAATGCTGACGATGGGACGATCTAGGTTGCGTTCGGCGTCGTCCACGTGCGCGTTTAACGTATCCCCGGGCTGGTAAAAATTGAGTAGACCCGCTTGCGCCTCGAACGTCCACGACGGCTCGGGCGGTAGACGCGCTATTCTTCGCGTAAGCTGTACTAAATCGTCTCCAATCGCCCTGCGTGGGACATTGGGTTCGTATATTCGACTCGTCCAGTTGAATGGCGCGCCCACGGTGCACCACCGAAGTTTACTCAACATGCGCTTGGCGAAAAACTTCTCGTCCGCGTCGCCTCTTTTAACCACTCGCGTTGGCGTTCCCCACACGCGCTGCCCTTCACCACTGGGTATCAGCATCAAATTATCCCTCGCGGCGTCCCATAATCCCGGCGGTAAGTCCCCGAGCTCTGCGCCGTAGTTTGTGCGCGCCGGCGGCTCGCACAGCTCTCTCACCGACTTTCTTACCCACAGCCGTTGTTCTTCGTCATCTAACGCGCGTGAGACGTAATAAAAACCAGGATGTCCATCGAACGCATACACCTTGCTCGTCGCATGCGCATCGCCGCTCACGCACGTGACTCCTTGAGGAAGCGCGTCCCGCGCCGACACGTCGAGGACTTCACTCAAGTCCACCGGAGCCGCCTCAAAGCGTCCGCCTCGACGTCGTCCATTCGCGCCCGTACGAAACTGCTCGGTGAGTGTGAGTTTATACTTTTTCTCTGCCGCGCGAAATGCGGTTTGCGGGCGGTCGTCCGCCCCGGGCGGGGCGTACATGCGCGAGGCGACGTGTGAGGTTGTTTTGCTCTGTTTTCTTCAGTCACAACGGTGGACTAGTGTCGCTACTATGTCATTTCCCTTTGTCTCGCGCGTGGTAGTACCGCTTCAACACCTCTTTGGCGGAGGACATTGGGAAATTCGAAAGGTCGTAGTAGTGCGGGGCTAAGTCGATGAGCCACTCGCCGCGAACGTCGGTGACGGTTCGAATGTAATTCTTTGACGTCAACACGAATTCGTTGTAGACGACCCACTCGGGCTTGCGGTCGAGGCACGTCGATGGGTGAAGCATGACTTCCTGGTTATCCTTGACGGTCAAGTAGCGACCACCGCGTTCGAGGTGCGCGACTTGCATGAAATATCCAGATAAGATAGCCTTGCGGATGTTCGGGTAGTACTCGCGAGACGCGAAATCCGTGCTCACCAAGGGCAAGTCGAAACGCTGGCAAATGCGCACGAGCTGCGTGCGGACGTTATCTGCGCTCTTCATCGCTCGGTGACTGATGTAGTTGTTCCAGCACCAATCTGGATCGCCATTCGCTTGCTTGTAGGCGTGATAGACGTTCAATAACGTCAAATGATCGCCATCGACGTGGGCAAACTGCGCCTTGGCTCGATCCGATTCCTCCGCTTGGTCGCGCGGGCGAATGAAACACATCGGCACGGACAACATGGCGACGATGGATAAAACTTCATTCGAGCACTTAAATTCGCACGATGAGACGAGCATCTTTGCAAGCTGCGGATCAAGTGGGTACTCTGCCATCACCTTACCCACGGTGGTCAATTCGCCTTCGTCGTCCAACGCGCCGAGGTAATTCAACAACTCGAGCGCGCGCATGAGCGTCTCTGGCGCGGGCGGATCCATAAAGTCAAAGTGCACCAAATCATCTATCCCAAGTTTCTTGAGCTGTAAAACCACCGAACCAAGGTTTGATCTCAGAATTTCCGGGTATGTTTGCTCTTGTAAGTCCTTCTTGAACGATTGCTCGGTGTACAAGCGGAAGCACTTCCCTGGTTGCGTACGACCGGCGCGACCGGCGCGCTGGTGCGCGGATGCTCGTGAGATCGGTGATACCAAGAGCGACTCGACGCGGATCCGCGGGTTGAACACTTTTTGCTTTGAAAACCCAGGATCGATCACGTACACGATCCCATCAATCGTCAAAGACGTTTCAGCTATGTTTGTGGAGACTACGATTTTGCGACCCGGCGGCTTGCCAGGTTTTCCCGCCGGCGCCTTGTCAAAAATTTTCTGTTGTTGTGCCGGCGGAAGCGATGCATACAATGGAATGACCAGTGCTTCACCAACTTCGTCACCAAAATTCTGAATCTCTCGTCTAATCTTTCCGCACGCATCCTCAATTTCTTCCTCACCAGTTAAGAAGAGCAACACGTCGCCCGGCGGCTCGCCCCGGTGAATTTGCACCACCGTACGCACCGCCGCTTCCAAGTAATCTCGTTCGGGTTCTTGCGTGTAGAAAATTTCCACCGGGTGCATACGACCGGGGACTTTCATCAACGGTGCGTCTAAAAAGTATCCTTGAAACTTCTCTGCTTCGAGCGTCGCGGACATGACGACGCACTTCAAGTCGGCGCGCTTCATCAACACCTCCTTTAACAAACCAAACAAAATATCCGTCGCCAACGTCCGTTCGTGCGCTTCATCGATGACGATGACGGAATACCTAGATAACAAAGGATCCGTCATCGCCTCGCGCAACAGCATACCATCCGTGGCGTACTTCAAAAACGTCTTCGGCCCGGTGGTTTCCTCGAAACGAATAGAGTAGCCAACCTCCTCGCCAATCTTCACATCCATTTCATCCGCTACACGCGCGGCGACGCTCATCGCCGCCACACGTCTCGGTTGCGTACACACGCACATCTTACCATCCGCAGTATATCCAGCATCGACAACAAACTGCGGGATTTGTGTCGTCTTCCCCGAACCCGTCTCCCCGACGAGAATCATCGTCTGGTGCGCGTTCAAGTTGGCAATAAAGTCCTCCTTTTGCAACCACACTGGCAAGGTTTTCCTCTTGGCCAATATATCATAATACTTTTGCGATAGTTTTTCCCCGGTGTGTTTGTTTATCCCGTCGTCGCCGTCGTCCGCCGCGCCCGCGAGTTTAGGTTTTTTCGGTGACTTTTCATTCGCCGCCGTCATGGCGTGCGAATGAAATGCGTTGAATGCGTGAATGCAACGCGCGCTCGGCTCGTTCGTCGCAGAGGCGAAGGTGAAGTCGAGTG
>Ga0222714_10000957_pt1 | contig 32702 bp, 27 predicted proteins | sample C33_3DmetaG_FD_165048 | JGI IMG/M metagenome (GOLD analysis project Ga0222714, IMG submission 165048) | Estuarine water microbial communities from San Francisco Bay, California, United States - C33_3D | ecosystem: Environmental > Aquatic > Marine > Unclassified | place: USA: California... | reverse complement strand
ATATCATCGCATTGCCCGGGCACTATATGATTTAAAATAACAGCAGATGTTTTATCAAAAATACCAGGCATTATAATACCATCTGATATACTAGAATGATTGAAAACGGCTAACAATTTTTTATCACTATAAAGATATTTATTATATTTGATAAGATCTTTATCATCTATTATAATATCCATTGAAAACCCCCATAAAATAATTTTACCAAATAGCTTAGCATACTGATTTATCTTGACTTCATCTTCTGTATTTCTAATATAATAAAATAATATAGTTACTATTAAGTATGTTAAAAAAATTCTAAAAGGAAATGAAATATAGTGTAAATAAAGCGAGAATAATTCTAAAATATTCATTTATTAAATTTACAATATAATTCTAAAACCTATATGAACACGCTTTACTATTTTTTTCTAATATAAGCTTTAAAAATAATGTAACATAATAAAAAACCGGCAACAACATTACACGAATTTTTTAGACAATTAGGTGCTTTCATTTCTAATTCTAGGATACATTTTTTTGTATTTATAAGAAAGCCCTTTAATAATAATATAAGCTCCTATAAATCCAGCAAAGAATTTCATATATTTTATCATTTTTATCTATTTTTGAATAAAGAATTTAAATTTTTCAAAATAAATTCACGTATTTCAATGATACATAAATTTTTTTTATTGTATTATTTAGTTTTTTATATATCGTGTCATTATTATAGTCAATAAATATGAAGGAATTATAGTAAACTGTAGTATCAATTGTAGCCATTTAAGATTTTTCTAATAAAAGATAATTTTTTATAATATTTATATATAATCAAATTTTTAACATATTAGTAATATTAAAGAACATATTAGGAACTTATATCTTATTAGAAAGACCACTTAGAGTAGTTAATAGCTAATAATTTATATTATTTATAAAATATATTAAACAATTCTAAAAATTTATAAAAATAAAAAATTATACACTATTGCTAATCTTTGTAACCAAATTTTAAGTAGAATCTTGTTGTGCTAAACATAACATAATATTACCAAGTGAAGCAATATTATATCTTAAAATAATAGGATAAGAATTTTTAAGATATATTTCAACCATATTAGAAAGATTAGTACATTTAGTAAATATAGATAAATATTTAAGACTAAAAATACCTTGAATAATTTCATGATCTCTTACATCACTGTCTATTGTTTCATCTGTATTATTATTACCCTTTTTAATACTAATATTCTGTGATTTTTCAGTCCCCATAATAGTTTCCTGCTCACAGAAATCAGATTTACAGCTTAGAATTAGTTTATCACCTATATTACGGAATTCAATAAACTCAGCAAGATTATGCATGTCTCTGATAATCTTTTGTAAATATGATGAAGGCATATTAATGATAGTATGGAAATCAACGGGTGGTATTTCAATATTTAATACATCAATATCAAGCATTGATAGTTTATAATTTGTCTTGAAATTCTTTTCATTATTATCAATAGTTATACCAATAGAATTAGGATCATCTTTGAGTACATATAGTGATAGAATATCATTATTAGTAATAGTTTTAATAAGAGTATGAAGACGTAGCATATTAATCCCTACATAAATTTTTTTCTCACAATAGAAATGCTCAAATTTATCCGCATCTAGTTTTAAATGGATTAGAACAATATGTGTATTATCCATAGCAACAATTTTAATACCAGTTTCATCAATCTCTAAATTAACATCCATTAAAATTTCTTTTAAAGCATCAACGACTTGTTTAAAAGTAGATGCCTGAACAGTTTTTATATTAAGCAAATAAGCACTGTTATCCATTTTTAATTCTTTATTATTATTTTAATAAACTCCTGTCCTTAAATAGCTTTTTATTAAATTTTTACATTTTATTAACTTTTTGGTGCTATATTACTAAATTTAATATTATTATTATTACTTCTTCTAAATAAATAATATAAATCATATATGATATTAGAAAAACTATTATTATTTACAGGCATAATAAAATTAATAGTTGTATTTGATTCAAGTATTTCCGTTTAAAAGCTCTTGAATATTACAAATAATTTTTTCTATTATTTTATATTCATTAGAATTATAATAAATTATAAATTTGAAAACAATTATTAATATTACAAGATTTATTATAATAGAAACACCATTATAAAATCCAATATTAGAAAAACTATTTTCAAGATTATAATTATCAATATTTATTAAATTTTTTAATATATCTTTTAATTCGTTTATACTATCATTATCCAAAATATCAGGAAATAACAAAATTAAATCTTTAAAAACAGTATCTATATCTTCTATTATTTGTGTAGGTCTTGTTTTTTTAGGTAATAAATCTCTAAGACTAATTAATTCAGATTCTATATCTGTTTTAATAATAAAATTATATATTTTATTAGTAATATCAATATCAGCTTGATTTATTCTTATCATATATTTGAAAAATCCTAATATTAAACATTTAGCTTTTTTAACATCGTCTGATTGAGTAGTTTCTATATTATCTGTTATATTTACTTCAATACTACTATTAATATTAAAAATACCTTGAGTATTTTTAGTTAAAGTAATATTTTTAAATAAATTAAAAAATTCATTATATTTATCATCATTTTCTTTTATATATAAAACTTTACTTTTTATATATTCATCTAATGTTAATATGTTTTCATATTTTTTATAAATATTATTATAAATAATATCAATAAAAAACCCTTTATATAATCCTAAATATATAATAATAGCAATAATAAAACTTATTAATATTATTAAAGATAAATTATTATTGTATAAATATATTATAAAAGTTGTTCCTTTTGTTATATCATAACATTCATTTATAGGATTATAGGTAGATAATAATAAAGTTATTATAGAGCCCATTAATATAATAATAATTATAATTAATATTAGTTTTGCTATTATAATATATAATAAAAATTGAATTAATATAAGGAAATATTTTTCATTATTATATATTATATTATCAGTATCATTATTAGTAATATTATTATCATATAAAAATATTAAAGGATTTAAATAATAATATAATGAACCGTCTTTTTCTTTTTTTTTCTCTTCGTCTTTAAAACATTTAATATAATTTAAAATACCATAATAATAATCATTTTTTATATTTTCAGATAATAAATCTTCTGAAATATTATACATCATTGTATAATAAATATATACAATAAAATTATATAATGAAAATATAAATATAATTATATATACAAATATTATTACATATATTATAAAAACTATTATTTTATATAATGTTATATTTACATTATCTATAATATTTATTTTTTTAGTATCTATAATTTTTTGACTTTCTTTTGACATTAATATCTCTTATTACAATATAAAAATAATTTTATTTTAAGACAGAATCTTAATCTTATTTACAATCTATACTAACCATCTTTTTCATAAATAAAATTTTTGGATTAAAAAAATTTTTTAATATTTCACTTGCTTTAATGTTATCTTCTTTATTAAAAACTAATATATATATATATAGTGATATTAAAACAATATATATTGATAATGAAAAAACATGTAATAATGATGTATAATTAAAATTTTTTTTTCTTTTATTTATATAATAAATTGCATCATCTAATTTATCAGCAATATTGTGATAATCTTTTAAAATTTTATTTATATCTTCATCATTTAAAGAAATATTAAATTTTTTAGAAATATTATCAATATAACTTTTGCCCTCATCTATTATAAGTTGCGGTAGTATATATGTAATATTAAATTTCATATTATCATATATATATATATTATCATAACCTAAATCTTTAGTGATAAATTCGCAAGAAGCTATCGTTTGATTATCATAATTTATATAATTTTTATAAAACATAATTGATACTAAAATTTTTAATATATTATCATTATCAGTATCACTATCATTACAAAGAATACTATCATATTCATTATTTTTAAAAAAATTATTTATAAAAATTTCTTTATTTTGCTCATATGAAATACTATTAATAGAATCCTCATTTTTTAAATTATTATAAAAACAATTTATAAATTTCATACATATATTATCGATAATTAAAGAATCTATTTCTTTTTTTTTTATATTAATTTCATTATTATTTTTAAAAGTATAATAACCAATTATTATTATATTTAGTAATATTATAACAAAATATATGCTAAATATATATATATTATTTTCTGTACTTAAATAAATTGAATTATCATTATCATTATAATTATCATTATTATTTATAATTAAAATAAAATACGCGATTAAACAACATAAAAGAATATATATAGAAAATATAGCTATATCAATATTATATATATGTATATTATTATTTATATCCTCTTTATTTAATTTTTTTGATATAGGCTTAAAATAATTATCATAATATATACCTATATTAGTACTTAATAATATAATATTGACAATAGTCAGTATAATTATTGTCAATATTACAGAGTTATCTAAAAAAAATTTATAATAATAATCCATTTTTAGTACTATTTAATATCTATAATTATTAAGATATTATATTATAACGCTTTAATTATCCATAATAATAAGAATATTACTACCGGATAACTTAATCTTAATAGGAACTCGTTAGTATCGGTTAAGATATTCTCATTTAAATATTTAGAAATATAGAAAGATCCTATTTTATCTAGCGCAATAGCTAATAATATAACTAATGAGAATATAGCTAGTTTAATTACTTCTGGGCGTTTCATTGTCATTTTATCCCAGAAAGAATATTCATAACCACCATATCTTTTTTTAGGATTTAATTGTTGTGATTCAATATGAGCATTCTGCATACCTTGAGCTTGTTGTGTCATTGATTGAACAGCCTGTTGTGCCATTGCTGCCTGTTGAGCTAATGCTGCTTGTTGATTCTGTTGAATAGCTTGTTGATTCTGCTGAACTTGTTGTGTATGAGAAGCTTTAGCAGGTTTATCATATTGTTCCGTATCTTCTTCATCAAAACTATTACCATATACTAAATTTAATTCAGTCATATTCTATTATTAGATAATATTAAAATGATAAAATTTTAATCTCTTTATTATAACAGATAATATGAATAATTTATTTAAAGGTATTGATAATATGACTTTATTAAGTTATATTACTTTAGTTTTATCAATAGCCATATTTTTATCAATAATATTTGGGTGCACTTATAAAAAACGTTTTGAACGCTTTGAAACTAAAGAAACTAAAGAAACTAAAGAAACTAAAGAAACTAAAGAAACGGAAGAAACAAAAAAAAAAGAATTTGATTTAACCGAAGATGAAAAAGCTTTATTAGAAGGATTACAAAATGGTACTATTAATGAAGATAAATTAGAAACATTTATTAGCGAAGAGAAAGTTACAAAAAAATCTGTTGAAAAATTAATTGATCATATTCAAAATAAAGTGAAAGAACAATTTAAAGATAAAGCTAAAAAATAAATTTAATTATCATCATCTTCTTCATCATTTGAATATTCTTCTTCATCATTTGAATATTCTTCTTCTTCTTTAATACTATATTCTAATTCTTTCTTTTTATATATGTCTATGTTATCTCTTGATAATTCAGCATCTTCTTCATCTGATTCATCTTCATCAACATTATATCTATAATCTATAAAATCCATATTATATAAAGGATTTAACACCGATGATTTAAACATATTATTTTGTTTAGGTTCATAATAATAAACAGCAAATACTATATTATGATTGACGCCTTTAAAATCATATAATTCACCTGTATCAACTTCAAAACGAAAAGTTAACCTAGGTAATTTACCAATAGGATGAAATTCACGTAAAGGAATTTTAGTAATAACAACCTTTTCATCATTAAATCCAAAACTGTTAATTCTGAATTTAGCTAATCCCATATTATATTTAGAGTATGATAATGAACGATATAAATGTTCTTCTATTTCAGGACATCTTAAAACAATATAATTATATCCCATAAAATATACTATTCCAGGCGATATAATATGATGAGCATTTAATAAATTGTTATTAACACTATGAAACATTCTTTTAAATTTTGAAGTTTCAAAGTTTTCAGATTTATAAATATCAATAAATCTATAACGCATATTTTCTTCTGTTTTTAATTTTTCATCAGCATCTAATAGTAAATTAAATCCTAAAATATTATAAATAGTTGAACGCTCCATATCTAATACAAATGCTTTTGATATAGATATAAATTCTATTAAATTACTTTGTTCAGATGGAATAGTATATGCTTTCACTAATAAATCATCTCCTGTTCTTGCTAAAATATTATTAATAGTAGTTACAAAATTTTGAAATGTATAATCACCCGGGGGTATTTCTATCATTTTAAATAAATCAGTATATGGAATATCATTATCTTCAATGTCTTTTACAATTTCTGTAAATCCTTCAACAATATATTTATCATTTTTATCAGCAATATAATAATATAATTTATTATTAACATAATCAATATTATACATTGTACGAGGAATACTAGCGTCAATTACTTCAAGTCCTATAACATTTTTAAAAGGAACCGAGAAATCAATACTATAATAATTAGGATTTTTATATTTTATTCTATTACGATCATTACTATCAACTAAAAAGGTATAACTTTGTTTAATACTATGTGACTTTAAATAGTTAATGTCCTCAATAGACATATTTTATATTCTAATTATAGAGTAAATAAAAAGAAACTTTATATCATGAATAATATAATAATATATTAATATTATTATTAATAATATAGAAAGAACGTTGTATTTAAGTAGAAGCAAAAAATCAGGTACATTACACGATGTACCATAACCAAAATTTACACGTTTTGAAATAAGCGAACCTTGAAGTATATGAAATAAAATTTTATAATTTTTTATAAAGTTTTGTACCATTTTAAATCTTCAAGGGTGTAAATAATTTAATATATTACAAACTAAAATTGCTGAAAGAGATAATATTATAAATACACCAGTAAATATAAGTAATAATATAAATAAATTAGAAATATATACTCATATATATGATATTATTAATTTATCAGAATTAAAATTTAATAATGCTTATATAAATAATTTTGATGATTCATTATTATCCGTAGATGACAATTGTATATATGTCAATATTTCTATATAATTTATATTCTACCATTATAGTAAAATGATAAAATATTTAATATTATTTTTGATTATTCTAGTATTATTATTATATTTTATGTTTCATTTCAACATAATTAAGATACCATTCTATGATAATATTGAAAAATTTGAGACAGATAGTTGTTATGTCAAACAACAAGGTAATTTAGATGTTAATATGAAACAATGTAAAATATATTATGCTGACAATAGAGATACATGTGATTCATATCCAGAATTATATAAATTGACAATATTACAATTAGATATATTATTAACATTGACAGGTGGTAATAGTTTTGTTCAATATAATGGTAATAATTATGATGTAGCTTTAATAAATAAAGTTAAAGAAGATAAATTAAAAAATAATATAAATGATGGTTGTGGATTTACACCAGATGGTTTATATGAAATAGAAGGTTCTATAGCCTCTGATGGAAATGTAAGTGAATTTACTTATGAAGGTAAAAGACAATTTGGATGTTTTTTACCTTTAAAAACAAGTGATATTAGTGATGGTAATATTAAAGATACTGTTATAAATAAATACGGAAATGTAAATAAAGCTTGTATTGATGATACTAATAAAACACCTGTAACAAATATAAATTGTGTAGGTACTAGTTGTCCTGAAACAAATGATTTTCACGTAATAACAAATTTTGATAATATTGAAAATACTTATAATAATGGTATGAAAAATGGTGATATATTTTTGAAAATATATGATAGAAGTAGTGTAAGTTTTGTAAAATATAATAATACAACAAATAATTTAATAACTATTCCAAATAACTCTAGAGATGTTAAATCTAAATTTGACAGCTTATATGAAATTCAATATATAAATCCTACACCAAATACTTCAAAATATCCTAGATATACTATAACAGATAATAATACAATTTATCCAGATGGCACAACATTTAATGTAATTGCGTCTTCTGGAGAAAATGTATATAAAATTTTTGATAATGATAATACATCAATAGGTTGGCATACAACATCTAGTAGAATTACAGAATATGTATTAGGATATCCTGGAGAATTTTTAAAATTTGATTTAGGAGAAAATATAGTACTTAAAAATTTTACTTTACATCCAAATACTGATAATATAAATAAAAGTCCTAAAAATTTTAGAATATATGCAACAAATAATGGTACTAGCTATAATAATTTAAAGAAATCCGATATTACTATAACAGATAATGGTGTTACAAATAAAGATCCTGAAATAATTACAAATACTGATTATAATTATTATGAATTTACAAATGTTAGCACTAATAATTCAATAAAATTTTTACAAGATACTGAATGTGATATTCTTATTGTTGGAGGAGGTGGTGCTGGAACAACAGGAAAAGGCGGTGGTAGTTCAGGAGGCGTCTTATATTATAAAAATGTTATAATGGCAGCAGATACATATACTATAACAGTTGGTTCAGGAGGAAAATCAAATGGTGCTAATGGTACTTCTTCTAAAATTATAAATTCTAGATCAGTTAAATACGGAGAAGCTGTAGGTGGCAATGCTTCTACAACAGCTTCAGGTGCTTCTGGATCTGGAACAAATAGTCTATTACCGAGTGGTATAACAGGAACTTTAATACATAATGAAATAGCAAAAGCAGGAGGGAATGATATAAATAGTATTGAATATACATTTGATAATATAATAGCGGTTGGAGCAACTGCTACACAAGTATTCACAAATATATTAAAAGTTAAAGGATATGGAGGAGGAGGTCCTGTAGATGAAAGTCCAAAATATTACTATTATGCTTTTAGAAATATAGGTGCTAATAATTCTATAACATTTTTACAAAATACTGTATGTGATGTTTTAATTGTAGGTGGAGGTGGAGGTGGCGGCGGTAGACATGGTGCTGGAGGAGGTGCCGGTGGTTTGATTTATATACAAGGTAAAAATATATCAAGAGGTACTTATAATATTATTATTGGACAAGGCGGTAAAGGTGGTGTACCTAATCGATCTGGAAATAATGGCGGTAATTCTAGTGTTTTTGGTTTAGAAGCTATTGGAGGAGGAGGTGGGGCATATTGGCAATCATCTCCTACTAGTGGTGGTTCTGGTGGAGGAGGTATAAGATCTGGGGGAAATGGAACAAATGGTCAAGGTAATAATGGTGGAAGAGGTATTGGTGGATATCCTTATAATTGGGGAGGAGGAGGAGGCGCTGGTGAAGTAGGTGGAAATGGTACTAATAATGCATGTGGGAAAGGAGGAAATGGTCGTGAGATATCTATAACTGGAATAAATACATGGTATGCTGGAGGAGGAGGCGGTGGTTCGCATGATCCACGTGGATCAAGAGGAATGGGGGGATTAGGAGGAGGCGGTGCTGGAGGAGAACCAGGTAGAAATAATCGTGGTATCAATGGAATAAATGGATTAGGTGGTGGAGGTGGAGGAGCTTCAACAAACTGGAGTGGAAATAGTTCAGGTGGCGATGGTGGGTCAGGTATTGTAATAATTCGTGTAATGATAACATCATCTATTATAAGTTCTGGTGGTGGCGGAGGGGCTCAAGAAAATGGTTTAATACCCAGTAATACATCTAAACCAGACGGAGGTAATGGAATATTAATAAATATAACAAGTGTTAATAGAGGATATGCCGGGGGAGGAGGTGGTTTTAATAAAAATTCTTCTTTAAATGGAATTTCACCAAGTAATAGTATATATGGTAATGGTGGCAATTCATTATTAAATTCATTTGGAAATGGAAATAATGGAATTGTAATTATTAGATGGAAAAAATCTATCAATAGTATGATTGATTGGAATCAAATATATCAACATTCTCCTGGTTTTGTAGTTTCCGAGACATCATATAATCGCACATTAACAAATACAACATCATATAGATATTATGCGATGGTTGTTAAAGATAATTGGATTTCAGGTGGTAATACACAGGGATGTTCAATATCTGAACTTGAATTATATGGTTATGAACAATCAGTAGGTACTACTGTAAATATAGAACCCCCTGCTATTTATGCAACACCTACAAGTACAACCAAAGAAGCATATTTATTTACATTTGATAAAAATAATAAAATAAAAGAAGTTGATAAAAATAATGTTGCTAATTTCTCTTTAAAAGATAATTTCAAGATTAATTCAAAAGATATATCTGATAAATTATTAAATAGTGCTAATAATACACCTGCATATGGTAGAATAAGTAGAATAATATCACAATATATTAATAGTAAAAATAATGATAATATGACTCTTAATTTAAGTGAAATTGATGCTAAAATTGTAGAATATAATGCTGATAGTGCTAATTTAGGTACTAATATTCCAACCTCATTATCTAGACATAAACAAGCTATATTTAATGATATTAATATTTCAGGGCTTACATTTCAAAGATATGATGATTACACAAAATTATATAATGGCAAGTTTTATATGTCAAATGACGATAATATATATATAAAATTATAATTTATTATAATAGAACAAATGCAAGATAAGTGTTCTTTAGATAGTTTAAGTAATAAATATGTATCTATTTATATTGTACTATTATTATTGACATTATTATTTACAACAATGTATTATTATCACATTATATTGCCAAAAATAAATAAATCACATGAATCATCTAAACCGAAGATGATTTAGTATTATATCCAAATGTAAAACCTGTATTTTTATATTTTTTTAATCCAGATTTTATAATAAACCCTGAATTATTAATTATATATTTTGTAATTATATTAGTATCATAAGGAAATGTATATATTTTAAAAAGTTTATTTAAATTATATAATAAAATAGTTTTAAATACAATATAACAATATAAATTTGATTTTTCATTCCATATACCATCTTTATAAGTTGATTGTAAATGTAATATGGTTTTTGAATTCTTTACAGAATGTTCTATCTCTTCTTTTATTATTTTATTAACAGACATTTTTTTATATAATGATACAAATATGCTATTATAAATTATAGCCCATAACTCAATAACAGCTTCATTTGGAATTAAATAGCAGTCATTTGATATATTAAAATGTTTTTTTAAATCCGTTATATTTTTATTAGTCCAATTATCATTTTGTATATTCTTAACATGATGTAAAATTTCGTGAATCATTACTTTTTCATGTTCTTCTTTTCTAATTATAAAAATATCATCTTTATTAATATATGTATATGCACTATTAATATGTTTGGATTCTAAAATTCTTTTTTTGGGTAATGTTTTTTTCATATTAGAATATATTAAATACATTTCAAAATGTTTTTTTATATTATATATATCAATAATAATTTCACATCGTTTTAATGATTCTTTTATAAAATCTATATCTATATTTCTTTTATAAATTACTCGTAAAGTAATATTTTTAGATTTAAAAATAATCATTTTATTTGGTGTATTAAAATATTTAAGTATAAAATCGTATGAAATAGTTCTACCATTAGTTTCTTTAAATTCATTTATCAAACTTTCATTAAGAGATTGTGGAACTAAATCATATTTAATCATATTTATAGAATATGATTTATCATATTTTTCTTTAGTATTTTTATATAATGATGATAAAGATACTTTTTTTTTCATATTCTATAATATACCTATTATATTTTATGTGAATTTCTTAGATTTTTTCTAAATTGTAAAAAATTGTTTACATTCTTTTATAATATTATTTATATACTTTTTGTTTTTTAGATTAACAATTATATCAATAAGAGAATCATAACGTCTTTTATAAATATATTTAATATTGCTATCTTCTTCTATAATATATTTATTATTCCATTCTATTGATTTTGTAATAAAAATATTACATACAGTAGCTTTAATATCATTTATTAAATTAATATTATTTTTTTCTTTTTTCCATTCATTTTCATTATAATATTCCCATTTATTATCACCAATATACCTGTATTTATCTTTTAATAATGTATAAATAACTAATGCTATTTCCATATGACTTTCATAAGTAATACAATTATTTATTAAAACATCTATATCGTTATTAATATTGTTAATTGTATTCATTATACATATATTATAATAATATTTATTTATATAATATAAAGAGATATTAGTATCATATGGCTGATATAAATAGTCTATTAGGTAATCTATTAAAAAAAATGGAAACAGTTTTAAAAAACAGTGGCATAGTAACGATATCAGGTACAATTAAAGAAATTAATACTATATTAGATCATAAAAGATGTATATTTTTGACATTAGATCAATATAAAAAAAAAGTACATATTAATAATAAAATATATACAAATGTATCAATTGTAAAAGATGTTAAAAAACATATTATTGATCATATAAAATCTGTTGCTGCTAGTTGTCCATATAATAAAGTACCTCGCCCTATATATGTAATGATTTCTAAAAAATTAGAATACGATGAAAAAGATTCATTAGTTTTTGGAAATTGTAATAAAGAGATTGGTGCATATTCTAATGGAGAAATATCATATAGCTATATAGAAAAAATAGATAAAGACAAACCAAGAACGTATCAAGGTTTTGATGCAAAATGTTTCTATAAGAAAGATGATAAATATTCTCGCGATGAAATGGAACAATATAAATTTATATATGAAAATATTAATCAAGATATAGATAAATTAAAATCATCATCTCTATCATCTTATAAATTTATAGGAAATTATGAAGTTATAATATCCATACCAAATTTGACAAATGATATGAAATTTTTTACATCTTATTATGATTTTTATAAACAAAATATGTTTTATAATTTAATTGTAAATAATAACGAATTTTTAAATATAATAAAAATTGATAAAAAAATTCCAGATATATTTAAAAAAATATTAAAAAACCCTGTTCAATATAATAAATTTGTTGATTTTTATAATAAATTAAGTATTAAAGAATATCCATTAAAGAACGATTTATTATCAGTGTGTTATGATTTAGGATGTTCTTCAGATAAAGGAGAAGATTTTCAACAAATGGTACCTATAGTATCTGATACATATGATGATAAACTAAATAATGCAAAAGGGAAGGCGCCATATTTTCCTACAAAATGCCTAAGAACATTAGATTATAAAAAGAATATGATTGATTATAATAGTAAAGAATATAAAGAAGGACTAAAAGAAAAATTATTAGAAGGAGTAAAAAATTATAAAGAAAATTTAGAAAGAATTAAAAGGGGTGAAGAACCAAAAGAACAATCTGGTGATAATATAATTGATGTTTTAAAAAATGCTTCTTTTACTTTTAGAAATGAAAAATATAATAATAAAGATAATGAAGATTATTCAGAAGATTATAACAGAAAAATATTGTCTGAATTAGCATTTAGATATAATACTGTTCCTGGTATTCAGGAAATTGTTTTTTCAGTATTTAAAATAAACGATTCTTTTACTGAAATAAATGATATAACATCTATTATGCCATGGGGTAATATATTATTAGAAGAAGGGATGGTTTTACCAGAAGGCGATGAATTTGATATTGATAACAATAGTATTAAATCATTTAATAAACAATATGAAATTAAAATATATAATAATAAATTATGTCTTTTAAAAAATAAAAGTCTTATTAAAAAAATATTTGATAATGATTTTTCATTATATACTAAAAGGATTTTAATTATTGATAATGGGATGTTATCTATATATGGAAATGATAGTCAAGAAAATAAAGCCAATAGATTTAATATAAAAATTATTACAAATGAAAATTATATAGCCCCAATATCATTAATTTTAGAAAACGATGGTGTAATAAACATATATGATAATGGTTTTAATATTGTTGGAAGAATATAAAAAATGACATATTATTTGTATAATATTTATATAATGGATATTTATTCATCAGATGAAGATATTAAAGAACAAATAAAAGAATTTACAATTACTGATAAAATAATTGATAAAAAAGATGATAATACTATATTATGTAAAATAAATTTTATGGATATTGTATCATATACTAGTTCATGGTGTTATAATAGAAAAATTTATGAAGAAAAAGTAAATGAATTATATGACGAATTGCAATATTTTTATGATATTCCTTATATACTACATGGTATATATGATGATATGAAAGAAACAAAAAAAATTTTAATTATAGATGGACAACATAGAATAAATGCTATAAATAAATTTATAGTAAAAAAAAATATTGAAATATCGCAAAATACATATGTATGGATTTGGCTTTATAAAATAGATAATAGTGAAACTACAAATGTTGATAAGGCTATTTCTATATTTAGAAAAATTAATAATAATAGACTTTTAGAAGATGAAGATTTGCCTGATGAATTTATGATATGTATTATAAATGAATTATGTAAAATTCCTCTATTTAAGAAATGTATAGGACAGAAAGTCAGTAATAATACTTGTAGGTCTCCTATGATACATAAGAAAGAACTTAATGAGGCTCTAAATGTCTATAAAAAAGAATTACATAATAAACGCATTGATATGATAATTAAACATATTGTTCAAATAAATGATATTATTGCTGAAAAGACTTTTGATGAACTATATGAACCTCGTTATAGAAAAATAGAGGCAAAACGTTATGAAAAGGCTAAAGAATTAGGTTTTTATCTTAACCTTAAAAACTCCAAATATTCTATATTACAATGGATTAAAAAGATCTTATAGCTATTTATAATTTGAAGAGTCTATAATAATACAGATAGTTTTATCTTTCATATTTTATTATTTTTATATTCTATAAGTTGATATATAATAATATAAATACTTTGTTACTAATACGATATCATAATTGGTATAATAGCATAATAACTATATTAAATATACTTTTAAAGTAAAAAATAAGAGTACATAATTTAAATAATTTGCAAAATATATTAAACTATTTTAAAAATTTATAAAAATAAAATTATGTACTCTTTCAGTAACTTTTCGTAACTTCCAACTTTTTTTAAATATCATAAATAGATAAAGATAGGTGTTATCTAATGACTACAAACAATGAATGGAATATATTAGATTTATATTTTAAAAACCATAAGTATCCATTTACAAATCATCATCTAGATAGTTATAGAGAATTTATCAAAAAGCATATTCCAAATATTATAAAAGAATATAATCCTATTACTATGATTAAATATGATGATAAAAACAATGTTATAATGCGTACAGACGTTTTTATAGGAGGTGAAAATAGTGATGAAATATTTATTGACAGACCTATTATTTATGAAAACGGAACACCTAAATTAATTACACCCAATGATGCTAGACTTAAAAATCTCACATATGAAACTCATATATTTGTAAATGTATTGATAAAAATTACCAATGATAAAAACAAGGTTATTGAGAAAGTTTTTAAAAATGTCGCTATTGGAAGTATTCCTATAATGCTTCATAGTGATATATGTCTTTTAAATAATCAAGGTTCTGAAATTCTTCGCAAATTAGGAGAATGTGTTTATGATACAGGTGGTTATTTTATAATAGATGGAAAAGAGAAAGTTATTGTTGCTCAAGAAAAAATAGTTACAAATAGACTTTTTATTACAAAAATAAAAGACGATCAGACATTTAGTCATAAAGGTTTAATACGTTGTATAGCAGATAATAATACTTTAGAACCCAAATCTGTTGAGTTTTATTTAGTTAAAAATCCTATATTGGGAGAAGAAATGGATGTCAAGGAAGATTTTAGAAAATCTAAAAGCGCTATTTATGTTTCTTTACCATCATTTACTGGAAAAATACCACTTTTTATATTATTTAGGGCTTTAGGTGTTGAGAGTGATAAAGAAATATTTAATATAATATTTGGAGATGACAATAATGATATTGAAAAAAGTTATTTTGAAAATTTTATAAGACCATCTATGATAAACTCATATTATAAAAACAATGACAATACATATTATGTATATACGCAAGAAGAAGCTTTAAATTATCTACAATATCGTGTTAGATATGGAACAATAGAACATGTAAGATCTGTTTTAAGTATGGAAGTATTTCCTAATATAGATTTATTTGAAAATAAGTCTAAATATCTTGCTTATCTTACTAATCAATTTGTTAAAACGGTTTTAGATATTTATCCTCTTAGCGATAGAGATAGTTATTTATATAAAAGAGTCGATATAAGTGGTTTTTTACTTGCTGAATTATTTCATGAATCTTATGTAAAATTAAGAGATGCTATTCGTAATACTATGGATAGTATGTATTATTATGGTTCATGGAGACAATTACAGGATTATGATAATTTTGTTACATATAATAATATTCATAAACTTATACCATCTATGGTACTTACAGAAACTTTTTCAAAATCTCTAAAAGGCAGATGGGGGCTTGCTTCTTCTGAAGACCCTGAATTAGGTAAAGTTCAAGATCTTTCACGTATTAGTTATATTGGTTTTATGTCACATCTTCGTCGTGTAAATATGCCATTAGATAGAAGTATAAAGGTAACAAGTCCGCATCGTCTTCATTCTCAGCAATTTGGAATGATGTGTCCTTTTGAAAGCCCCGACGGGGCTTCAATTGGATATCTTAAAAATCTTGCTCTATTAACTAAAATTACTGCTGGTATAAGTATAGACGATATTAAGAACTGTTTAATAGATATTGGTGTAATATTATTAGAAAATACAAATGCTTATCCAAATAAAGATATTACTAAAGTTATGTTAAATGGGGCTTGGGTTGGTATTACTGGTAATCCAGTATTAATAATGAGATTATTAAAAGCTTATCGTAGGAATGGTTTTATAAATGCCCTTATTTCTATATCTTGGAATATTAAACACAATGAAATACGTATTTTTACTGAAGCAGGTAGACCATGCCGACCTTTATTAATACTCAAAAGAGATAAAAATGGTAATAATATTGCGGAAGCTTTCAAAAATAATCATGATAATTGGTTTGATTATATTAGTGGTTCTACAATTAAATTAACAGCAGATGAAAAATCAGATGAATATTATTATAAAACAACTTATGTTGATCCTTTTAGTATTGACAGTATTAATAAAGATTATGATTCTATGGAATCATTACTAAAAATGTTAGAAAAAAATGCTGCATCTATTGAATATTTAGATAATGAAGAATGTGATAATTCTCTCATAGCTATGTATGAAAAAGATATAACTCCTTATCATACTCATTTAGAAATTCACCCATCAACTATGATGAGTGTTGTAAGTGCTAATATTCCATTAGCTAATCATAATCAAGCAGCTAGAAACGTATTCCATGCAGCACAAAGTAAACAAGCTATAGGTATTTATGCTACAAATTTTAATAAACGTTTTGATACAATGAGTTATGTTTTACATACTGGGCAGCGTCCTATAATAAATACTAGACTAGCTGAATATACATCAAGTGATAGTATGCCCAATGGATTTAATACTATTGTAGCAATTATGACATATACAGGTTTTAATCAAGAAGACAGTATAATGATTAATAAAGGTAGTTTAATGCGTGGACTTAACCATCTTTCATATTATAAATCTGTCACCGCAACTTCTAAAATAGTTTCACAAAATGAACGTATTATATTTGGTAATCCAATTAAATATAAAGAAAATGGTATTAATGTAGCAAATATTAAACATGCTGATTATTCTCTTATAGATGAAGATGGTTTTGTAAAAGAAGGTACTTATATACCAAAAGGTAAAATAGCTGTTATAGCCGGTATGTTAAGTGTAAAAGAAATTTATAAACAGGTTAAAAAAGGGGTTTTTATAGAACAAATTAAAGAAACAATATATTCTGATGTTTCTATTACAACTGATAACTCATTATTTGGAATAATAGATAAAGTATATAAATCAAATAAACTTTCTGGCACAGATTCTATAATATATAAAGTACGGTTTTTAAAGATTAAAAAACCTGAATTTGGCGATAAACATTGTTCTCGTCATGGACAAAAAGGTGTCATTGGTATGATTATACCAGAAGAAAACATGCCTTTTACAAAAGATGGAATACGTCCAGATATTATTATAAATCCTCACGCTATTCCATCGCGTATGACAATAGGACATTTAGTAGAATGTGTATTTTCTAAATTATGCTGTATAGAGGGTATGTTAGGAGATGGTACAGTATTTTTACCATTAGATGATACTAAAATATATAAAAATTTAGAAGAAAATGGATACAATAGTCATGGTAATGAAATTATGTATAATGGATTTACCGGTAGCATGATTAATTGTGAAATATTTATTGGACCAACATATTATTTTAGATTAAAACATATGGTTGCAGAAAAAATGCACTCCCGATCTATTGGACCTAAAATGTTATTAACTCGTCAACCAACAGAAGGAAGACGAAAGGGCGGTGGTCTACGTATTGGTGAAATGGAACGCGATAGTGTTTTAAGTCATGGAATATCTTTATTTATGAAAGAAAGTATGATGGAGAGATCTGATAAATTTTCATATGCTGTATGTAGAAGATGCGGTGTATTGGCTATATATAATCCGTCAAAATCTATAAGAGAATGTAAAAATTGTGATAAAGATGAATTAGTTGTAGTTGAAACACCATATGCTTTTAAATTACTCATACATGAATTGGAAGCGATGGGTATACAACCTCGTTTTAATGTAGATAAGGTTAATATGCCTTTAAATCAATTAGAATTAAACCGTGAAGATAATGATTTAGAAGAAGAAGAATTAGAATTTATAGATGATGAAAATGAAACAATTGAAAGATTATGGAATGAACCATATGATGATACTTTTGTTAATGAAGAAGAAGATATTTATTATGAAATGAATGATGGCGAAACTGTAAATGGAAACAGTGAAGATGAAGAGAAAGAGGAAAGTGAAGACGAAGAAGGTGAAGGCGAGGAAGAGGAAGAAGAAAGTATAAGCGAAGATAAAAATGAAGAAGAAGATGATGAAGAAGAAGATGATGAAGAAGACGATGAAGAAGAAAGTATAAGCGGAAGTAAAAATGAAGAAGATGATGAAGAAGATGATGAAGAAGAAAGTATAAGCGGAAGTAAAAATGAAGAAGACGATGAAGAAGAAAGTATAAGCGGAAGTAAAAATGAAGAAGATGATGAAGAAAAAAGTATAAGTGGAAGTAAAAATGAAAAAGAAAGTATAAGCGGAAGTAAAAATGAAGAAGAAAGTATAAGCGGAAGTGAAAATGAAGAAAATGAAAAAGAAGAAACTATAACCGGAAGTAAAAATGAAGAAGACGAGGATAAAAGCGGAAGTAAAAATGAAAATCAAGAAAAAAAAGATGATAAAAATATTAAAACTATAGAAATTAAATAGATTAAATTATAATAATATTTTTTATCTATAACAAAATAGATAGAGACATGGATATTATAAGTTCTTTAATATATCTTATTTTAATAGTTGTATTCTTAGGAGCTGTAGCTGTAATTAGTTTTGTTTCATATGATTATTTTAATTATAAAAATGATAATACTTTAAAATTAAATAATGCGATTAATAGTACTGATAATAATAAAAAAAATATAATTCAAATTACTACAAATACTTCTAATTTAGATTTAAGTTTACAATCTTTAAATAAAGATATTATTAATAAAAATTTATTAATAGATACAATTGATGCTACAGTAAAATCAAATACTTCTAATTTTTCAACATTTGACTCTAGTTTAAAAAATTTTTTTACTTTTTCAAATGATAATAGCAATATAAATACTGGACTATTTGAATATTATATGTTTGATGGTAATACCCAAAAAAGTTTAGATTTAATTAGTAAAACTACAGCTGTTGCTGGTATGACTATAAATACAACAGAAGATGAAGCTACATCTTTTGAAATATGCGATGCTGCTAATAAATTAAATTGTATTAAAATGAAAAATTCAGGAAATAATTTTGTAATATCTCCTTCAAATGAAAATACATCAAATATAATATTTCAAAATGGAACACAAAATAATGTTCTTAAAGTTGATTTAAATAATAGTACAACATATTTTAATGGAAATGATATAAATGATTCAACTATGTATGTAAATAATGAAGCTATATATATGAATAAACCTATTTATACATCAAATATTTATTTATATGATATTAATGATATCACAAATACTTGTAATTTAAATTATGCTAATTATTCTAATTTATTAGCAATAACTTAAAATATAATTTATTAGTGTAAGATAGATAAATACATGAAAATGAATAATTACGATATGTTAATAGTAGCAATATTAATATTTATAATATTATTTAGTTTAATAATTGTGATTATAATACTATTTAATGTTTATTATTGGTTTTATTATAGAAAAATGATAGTAAATAGATATGAAAAATTTGAAAATGTTGATCAACCAAATTTAATAACTCCTTGTGGATTAGATGATAATTGTATTTATACTGTAGAAGAATTAAAAAAATCTGGTAATAATGATAATCTACAATATCATACAAATTTCTATAATAATACAATAGCTGAAACATATAATACTTTTGCGGATGTTAGAAAAGGAGATCCATTACTTGCTTTTAATTGTATGAAAATATCACCAGAAGGATTTAATAAAATATTAAGTAATTATGGAGAATTTGGTTATAAATATAGCAAAATATATAATATGGACGATAATATATTAATAAATCATATAAAATCTGAATTAGAAATTATTATAGAAAATATAAAAAAAACAGATATAACAGCATCTAAAATAAAAGGACCTGTATACGCTATTATATCACAATCTCCTTATTTGAGATACAAAGGTAATATTATTAATGCTCGTTTTGATACTACAAATAATAAATATAGTTACTATGAAGAAGTATTAAAAGATGATAAAATTATAAGTACATTTGATAAAAATAAATCATTATATATAGAAATAATACTAGTATTTCCTTCATATAAAATTATTAAACAATCTAATAACTCTATATCATATGTTTTTGAATCATATGATAAAACAAATTATTTTCTTGATGGAATAAAAAGGAACGTTGAAACAAATAGTGCATTATGTTTCTTAAAATGTAATAATAGTTTCAATCTTACTTGTGGTTGTTTAAATTCTACTCCTTCAATGAATAAAGATATTCCAGGTAGTTCATCTGGTCCAGAAGGAGAAAAAGGTTATATTTCTAAATGTTCATCTGAAAAAAATGAAAAGACTGATTATTCTATGATGTATTTTTTAAATCCTTATAATCCTGTTTTTAATAATCTCATACTTAATCATCTTCAATAAAAGTAATTTTTTTAGGTGTTTTATTTTCAATTGGAAGTCCTCTGCAATCCTCAACTTTATTCCAAAATTCATTGATTTTAGGTAATGTATTTTCCCATTCTTTTTTATTAAAATTAACTTGTTGGATATTCATAGTAATTAGCTTCCAATAAATTAATTTAGCATTTTCATTTGACCGAGAAGCCATTTTAGTTTTAATACTGTCATATACATGTTGATATACATTGCTATCATCACTATATAAATATTCATATTCTGTTTTTTTACCTTCTTCACTAATATTATATTCCGCAATAATACCAAAAATATCATCTGAATTTTCTGTAATATTTTCAATAAACTCTAATTCAGTATTATATGTTTTAAATTCACATTCAATATAATGACATTCGTCCAATTCACATACTGCTAACTGACCCTGCATTTGTGCTTGATATTTAGGAGGAATGAAACCGTCTATAATTTTTCTACTATAAGGGCATTTAATTTCTATCATAATACCTATGTCACTTATACCATCTGGAGATGCTGCAAAATGTTTATTGTATTTATCACATATAAGACCAAATTCATTAATATTGATATTACCATATTTTTTAGAATAGCAGCGTTCTGCCATAGATTCAAACATAGTTCCCCATTTTAATGGTTTAATAGCATTATAATCTGTATTATCAATAATTACATTAGCTTTCTTTTTTGCTAAAGATAAATTTGTTGAACCCCCTTTTATAGCTTCATATAAATCACTTGCTGTTAGTCTATTTTTACGCGCTTCAAGCCATTCAATAGTTCTTTGTTTAATATATGGTATTTTTTTAAGCTCTTTAAGAGTTTTTCTATATTTTTTAATAGTTTTTAAACGACTGATAACATCATCATTATTAATATCAATATTGTCCTCTTTCATAGAATTTTTAATATCATTAACAAAATTATCAAAATTTTTAGCTTTATCTAATTTTTCAAAATTATTATTAAAATGTTTTATAATATAAAGATCTATATTGTTCATTTTTTTATTTCGTCTACATTTAACTATACTCTTGTAATTTCTTATATGCTTTTGACGCTTTGTATTTTCGGTCGAGTTCAGTGTTAATCGCATTTAATTGTTTCTTACTATAATAATCTATTTTTTCAGGATCAGAAACTGTCATTTTCTTTTTTTCTGTCTTTAAAATATACATTTCTTCAATTTCTTTTATTTTTCTATTAAGAATTTCTACAAATGTATGATTAATATCGTTATTTTCCATTATTATTTTAATAATATTTTAATATTATTATATCAATTTTTATTATAATATAGAACTTTGACTTCTTATAACATAATAAATATAGAAACCAAAGAAATTCTTAGCAAATAGATCTAATATATTTATTATATTATTTTTTGAAACAGTTCCCATCATTGCAGCAATACCATATATAGACCATATAAACGCAAATACGTAAAATACTGTTAATTCTTTAGAAGAAAGAGCGTATTCTTTATAAATAATATAAAATGTAATTGCTAAAAATATAAATCCTATAAAAACAGCAAAAGAATTATTAATAATTTTTATTTCTCCTAAATATCCAAATAATAACATAAAAAAATTTAGTAAAATTATTAGAATTATATTATTATAATTTTCTATAATAAATTCTTTGAAAATTATAGGTTTTTCATTATTTATAATAGTCTCTTTGTATTTTAAAAAGGTAATAAGAGTAATTAACATAATAGGTGTAGTTATAAACCAATCATAATATCTTATAGTAACCATTTTATCCAATGATGTTTTTATCATAGTTCTTAAGAAAAAAATATAAACAAATAATTCTACAAATTGTACAATTGTTTCAATCGCAAGAATATCATAAAGAATTTTGTGTTTATCTTCTAATTCTATAAAAAACCCGTGTATACCTACAAATAAAGCTATTATTTGTACAACTATACTAAAATATGTAGTAATTTCAACTTTCATTTATTGTTACTAAACATAAATATAATTTTTAAATTCTTTAATAAAAAAGTACATAATTTTATTTTTAAGAAATTTTAGAATAGTTTAATATATTTTTTAAATTTTTTAAATTATGTACTTTTTATATAAAATTTTTGATTATATATGAATATAATATATTAATAATGTCAAAGCAATATCATTCATATAAAAATATATTTGATGAAAACAATAAAAATAATAATAAATTAAAAAAAAGTAATTCAATTGCTGATATAAATTATATAGAAAATAAAAAAAATATACATAAAAATGATTCTTTTATTATGATTGACACAGATTCTATAACACAACCATCTTGTATTGGTATAAATGAAAATTTTTCTAAATGTACAATTTGTAATAATAATTTTTCAAAAAACAGTAATATAGTATGCTCTTATAAATGTTATAAATTATCAAAAAAAAATATAGAAGGGTTTTCAATAAAATGTAAAAAATGCAAAAATATCTTTATTACTAAAAATATGTTTACTGATTATTGTTCTCAAGAATGTTTTATAAATAAAGAATAATTATATAATTATTCTTTAATTTCTTTAATATTGATATTAAAATTATTAATATCAATATATTGATAAGTTTTATTACCATATGCTCTTGAAATACCAGTATCTACAAACCATGTACTATCATTTAATAAAGAAATTCTTTCTACAGTATTATGTCCTATAAACATATATATACATTTTATTTCATTTAGTGTATATATATTGTCTTCTTTTGAATCTAATTCTCTATTCCATAAAATACCATCGTTATCTATATATAATTTTTCAAATAACATAATATCGTCGGTATCATTTAATTCTCCTAACATATATTTTTTCCACAAAGTATTAATATATATAATTTCTTTATTATAAGATTTCAATAAATCTAAATGACATTTTTTTAAACCAGCGTGACAAAAAAATAATTTTCCTATTTTTAGTACCGCAGGTCTTTTAGAAAGAATATTAGATAATTTACCATTAGGAATATAATCATTTATGCGATTTATTTTATTGCTTTTTTCAGATACATATGAAAAATTGCCTTGTGTATTCATTAGTTCGTGATTACCAATTAAAGATATTACACGTCCTCCTTTTGAAATAGCTATATTATCTAATGTATTTGTAAAATATAACATATCAGTATCTTCAAGGACTTCCCAGTTATTAACAGTATTTGTTCTATTAGCACTATCAATTTGATCACCTAATTGTACTACGATAGTATTAGGTGGTTGAGCTATCCATTCTAGATTATTATTAATAATTTGCGCATCTATTAAAATATTTTTAAATCTTTTTAAATCACCATGAATATCACCAATAACAATTAATCTTTCTCTTTCAGGATATTCATATTGATAATTATTAAACATTTTACAATAACTATATATAATTCTTATATAACATAATATTTTTATATAAGAATTAATGGTATATATTATATACATATAATGGAGGAAGAATTTAATAGAATTGTTAAATTTGTTAACGATAATAAAAATAATAAAGAATTTTCAATTACTACAACTAATATGGTAGATTTTTATAAATATTATAAACAAGCTACAGTAGGTGATTGTAATATTAGTGAACCTTCTATGTTTTATTTAGAAGCTAAAACAAAATGGAGTGCTTGGAATAGTATTAAAGGTATGTCAAAAGAAGATGCTATGAGTAATTATTGTAAAGTTTATAAATCAATTATTTAATAAAAATTTTGAATTATAACCTCTACACATTGAATGGAGTAGGAGGATGAGAAATAGGTTTATCATCACATATATTTTTAATATTTTCATCATAAAGAAAATTCTTTTTTAAATATTTACATTTTTTATTTTTATTATTTATATAAGAATTTAAAATATATTTAGTTTTTTCAGTTTCAGTATTATCCTTATCAACAGCATCTCTAACAAGATTTTTATTTTCATCATAAAATTCTGAAGGTATATTTGAAAAATATCTTTTTATAATTTTACGTAAAGCATAATATATATTATCAATATATAAATTATATATATAATTATAAGTTTCTACTATATCTTCATAAAATTTAATATATATAATATAAAATATAATAAATATTAATATAATAAATATTAGAAAAACATATAAATTTATAAATGAAAATATATAATCAAATATATTTGTATAATTTTTAAATACTTTATTATATTTTTTTATAATTTTAAAATCATTTAATTCAATATCATTTAAAAGATGATCTGAATCTATATTCTCAAAAAATATAGGATCTTTTATATCGTTTTTATTTAAAATTAAAAAAATATCTTTGCTATACTTACTTTTACCATCAAAACATATATTAATACATTTTTTTATAATTTTTATATGAAAATTTAATTTACCCCCTTTTAAAGATTCACCATGAATATCTTTTAATTCCCTCTTCCAATCATTATAGTCTTTATAATCATTATCAGGAGAATCATATTTTTTTTTAATTTTTTCAGCTAATTTATAAGTAAATATAACATTAAAATCTTCACTAAAATATCGATAATAATGTTCATTATTTACATCTGGTTCAATAATATTTTCAAAAAATATATTAGTATATTCGCCTGTATTAAAATCTGGTATTACACTATATAATGAAGAACTATTTTCTTGTATATCTGTTTTGACATCATTCCATATATTATCTAAATTACAATTATTTATATAGGTTATTACATCCATATTACATTCAATATTACTATTTAATTTAATATTTTTATCAATCGTTTTTTCTACATAATTTTTAATATATTTTGGATACCCATAATCATTATTTATAAAAACATCTTTATTTAATCCTAATAAACATATTGTTGCAAGTGGATTATAACTAAAATAAGGATATCCTAATAATTCTTTATTTATACAATTACAAGAAGAATAAGGATTAGGTATTTTATTATCACCACATGGAATATAACATTTGCCTATACTTTTAGAATATTTATCTTTTTCATCAATATGATTATAATATCTATTTTCAAAATGATAATTTGGTATACAAAACCAATCACTCCATTTTTCTTCACATAACTCGTTTTCTAAATATTTATTATATATATATGATGTTATATTTGACGTAGTTATTATGTCTTTATCATAATTTTTTTTAAATGTATTTATAGGATCTATACTATCTGATATTTTACAATAATATTTATTATTAGAGCTATCACTAACAAAATATGGGCTATCATACACGAGTGAACAGTTTTCATATGCTATAGTTTTATCATCAGATAAAGAACAAATTGATGATTTTATATTATCATCAAGTAGATTATTGTTGTATAATTTAAAGTCTTTATTTTTGTCTATATTTGAATATTGAGTTTTTTTATTATCATAAATTTTTATAGTACATTCTTCTCCAATAGATACATTATTTAAATTTACAGACATTTTTATTCTTTATAATTATATTATATTATATTATTTTATCATAATCAGTATATTTATATCTTATCTTTTCTTTTTCTGAATAATTATTTATATCATAAGCTTTTCTTTTCATATCTTTATCATATATATAATAATCAATATTATTAACAGGTATATACAGATCCTCATCATAATCTATAATAAATCTAGATTTATCTTCATTTAACTTCCATTTAAATTTAATATTTTGATTATTTTTTTTAATAGTATCTTTAATACTTTCTGGTAAATGATTAAAATCTTTAAGATTATCACTATTAATATCTTCAAATTTTATTTCTAAATCAACAGGAGCTAATATAGAATATATAGTATTTTCATCATCCCCTTGGTTAAAATACCCATTCAAATTTTTAAATTTTGAAATATTGTTATTTCTACCTTCATTAGTTTTTAATATTCCTCTTTGTGTTGAACTAAATAAATCTTCTGTTCCTGTATAAGCTGCTATTTTTAATTTATAATTATTTAAATATATAATTAATTTATCTATACCTAAAAAAGATAATAACTGTTTTAAATATTTTTCATAATTTGTTTCTGTCTTAATATATTTAGGCATTTCACCTGATATTCCAGGACTAACATTACCAGTAGATGTTTGAATTCCTGGTGAATTACCTGCATTAGCTGTTTGCGGAATAATAGGTAAATTTATTTTAACCCCGAAAATATATAATATAAAAACTATTGATAATATTAAAAATATTCCTGATACTATAATAGCACCTGCTTTACTAGTTATTACAAGTAATATAAAATTTACAACACCACCAATAAATAATATAATTAAATATATTATTCCAGCACCAATATCTTTTATAAAATCTAAAAAATATTTTGAAATGTTAAATATTAATTCTCTAAAAGCTATATTTTCTTTTGAACGTGTTTTAATTTTAGTATTTTCTTGAGTTTCTTTATATCCCTTTCTTTTCTCAATCCATTCTTTATATATATCACTATTTTTGTTCCAAAAATTTTCATTATTAATATCTTTTCTTTTATATCTTTCTATAATTTGATTATCATTATCTATTAATTTTTCAATATCTTCTTTTTTATATCTTTTTAGATTTTCTGATAAATAAGGGTAATTTCTATTATTAACAATTGCTACCTCGCCTCCTTTTATAATATTATTTCTTCTTTTAAACGGTTTTTTCATATTACTCTTTATATTTATGTCGTATTATAATATATAAAATTTTTATTTATATTTAATAAATGTTGTATTATTATATTATTGCTTTTATAGTTGCTATAATACTAGTATATGCTTCATTATATTTTATTCATAGAGATGATATAGTTTTACATCAAACTAATATGTATAATTTTGATTTTTCATTATTATATAACAAACAACCTATTATAATTGAAGATAGTGTTAAAGAATTAGACGAAGTTGTATCATTGTGGTTTTCTCCTAATATTGTATCTAAATATTTAATAATTGATGAAATATGGAAAAAAAATAATTTTAAATATACTATTATACATTCTATAAAAGATACCGAAATAACATTATCACATCCTTATAATAATATTGATAATTATGATCCTGATAATCCTTTATTTCCTCTTACGACTATTAAATTAAAAAATAATAAATTTATTATAGTACCTTTTAAATGGAAATATAATATAGAAAATACAAATAGTGTTATTGTATACGGTATTCACGATTATATTACGTATATTCTTGATGTATTTAGAATAGCTCAATAGTTTTATTTTTTCTTTTTAACAACTTTTGTTGTTTTAGCCTTACCGCTTTTATTGACAATACCGTTTTTATCATTTTCATAATCTAATTCTACTGTTTCTTTGTGTTCTTTCCATGCTTCTTCAAGATCCATTAGTTCAGTAAGCCAAATATCTTCTATATTAGTATTTTTAAGATTATTAAGCTTGTTATTGAGTTCTTCTACTTCTTTCTCTAGAATGAGTTTTCTATCATATGTTAGTTGTGAAATAGGCATACTAATTAAATATCTATACCCTTTAATATTATCATCTGTTTCTACTTCAGAAGAGTCATTATCATCTTTATAAATTTTAGAATATCCGGCATTTTCTAATTGAACAGCTACTTCTGTAAGCTTCTTATTCATAATAATAATACGACCTTCAATTACATCTGTAATAAATTTAATTTTTGCCGATAAAATATTATAATCTTTCTCTAATATCTTTACTTTATAGTTCTTTCTTTCAAAATATTTTCTAATACGAACTTCTGCCCATTCTTTAATAATATCAGTTGTTGTATCATATCTTTTAATAGCACCTTTCTCACTAAAGAGATGCATATTATTCATATTGAGATTTTTAGAAGATGATAGTTTAAATAATGTTTCAAACTTATCACCGATAGTTTGTTTAGCACCTGTATTAAAATGTAGGATAAAACGAATATTTTTAGATGTATAATGATTTTCAATAGATTTTAAACTGTTTGTACCATTTACTATCATATTCTCTAAATATTCTTTGTAATCATCTGTCCACGTTCCAATAGGAAGTTCTGTGATTTCTACAGTATTATCATCTGTCCAATTATAAATACCTTTACTAACATAGTTATCTTTTTCATTTTTCTCAATGACTCCTTTAAAACCTAGATAATAAGGAACAAGCTCATCAATTGGTGTTAAATCAATAGTATCATAAATTCTTTCCAAATCTTCTTCTGTTTCAGTCTTAATATTAGCAATTTTAATAGCTTCACAAATTAACTTTGAAATATTGATTAAATCAGTAGGATTAAACTGTGGTACATTTGTTGAATATCCAGTACCAATACCTAAGCCTCCATTTACAAGAATCATAGGAATGATTGGAATATAATACTCGGGCTCAATCTGTTGTCCATCATCTTCTTGATAATTTAGAATATTAATGTCGTCTTCTCTAAAAATTGTTCTTGAAAGTTTAGATAGTAGCGTATAAATATATCTTGGCGATGAAGCATCTGAACCATTTGATAGTGTTCTGCTACCAAATTGTCCATTAGGAACAAGTAAATTGATATTATTATTACCTACAAATATTTGTGCCATACCTACAATAGCTTGTTGTAATGAAGCTTCGCCGTGATGATATGCAGATACTTCACTTACATATCCAGAAAGCTGTGCTACTTTAATCTCATTTGTATAAAGTTTTCTTTTAAAACAGGCAAATAGGATTTTTCTTGTGCTTTCTTTGAGACCATCGCAAAGATGATTAATAGAACGTTGTAAATCACGATTACTAAAATGAATTAGTTCTTTATCAATGAATGTTTCATAATTAACCGAATAATTTGTATAATCTAAAATATTAGTTTTATTATAATTAGATAGCCACTCTTTACGATCATCAGCGCGTTTCTTATTAAAAGCGAGATCAATATGCTCATCAGATTGTTCTGTATATTTATAAGTAATTTTCTTCATATTCTTAAAATATTCTTTGGCTTCTTGATCGTTTGATGTACCAAGTCCCTTATAATATTTAATTTTCCAACCTTTCTTTGCAATATCTGTTTCGCTCCATTTTTCATAATCAGACATATTATAAAATTCAATAACTTCATTCTTAGAATTTGATGCTTTAATAATAGGTGTAAGCATAGATGATATAAACCCGTCCATTTTATATAGAGATGACCACATGCTTTGAAAGATATTAAATAGAAGTCCTTTAATATGGCTACCATCGTGATCCTGATCTGTCATAATCATAATAGAACCATAACGAAGCGATGATAGGTCTTTATATGTTTTATTCTGTTCTAATCCAAGAATTTTCTTAATTGCTGTAATTTCCGCATTATCACTAATTTTTTGAAGAGTTGCGTCTTTTACATTCATAATTTTACCACGAAGAGGAAATACACCATAGCGATCTCTACCTACTACACTAAGTCCTGTAATAGCCATTGTCTTAGCTGAATCTCCTTCTGTAAGAATTAGAGTACATTCGGCGCTATTTTTAGTTCCTGCTAAATTAGCATCGTCTAGCTTAGGAACAATGATTTTAGATATTTTTTTACCATCTGTCTTAACAAGTTTTTTCTGATCTTGAACTTCTGTTAATGATAGAGCTTTATCAATTATTCCTGTTTTATAGAGTTTGTCAATAAACTTATCACTTACTGAACAAGTACTGCCAAATTTTGTAATAGCTGTTGTAAGAGTTTCCTTAGATTGGCTATCAAATGCTGGATTAACAATTGTAGCTTTTACAAATATCATAATATTATCTTTGATATGCTGTGCTTTAATTGTCTTCTTTTTCTTTGAAAGTGTCATGTCAACAAGCCCTTTAACAACTTGATTAAGGACATAATCAACATGCTTACCCCCTCTTAGTGTATTAATACCATTTACAAATGAAATTTGTTCAAATATACCATTTGATGAAGGAGCTATAGCAATTTCCCATCTTTCACCACATTGTTCATATACAAGAGGTTGCTCAGTCTTATTTAAGAATAATTCAGAAAACTTTTCAAAGTCTTTAATAGGAAGTTTCTCATCATTAAAGAATACTGAAACATCTTTTGAAGTAGTAGAACACGCGTCAATTACACGTCTTTTAAAAATATCGTAAATGTCGTCAGTAATACCAGTAAGTCCAAACCGCTTATAATCAGGTAAAAATGAAATGATTGTATAAGGAATTTTGGTATATGAAGAAATTTCTGGCGGATCTTTATCAATCATATTGTTTCTAAATATCTGTTTATAAATCTTCTTCCTATAATGGTCTACTGTTTCAATTTTAAATTCTTTTGAAAAGATATTACAGAGTTTTGTACCAAGACCACCTTTACCTCCAATAATCTTTTCTTCATTTTTATCATAGTTTGTAGATGTTAGCAATTCCGAGAAGATCATTTCGGGTATCCATATATTATCGTGTTCTGGATGTTTTACAATATCTATACCGTTCCCATCGTTAAATACTGATATATAACCTGTTTCTTTATTAATAGTAATTTTGATATTTTTAACGTGTTTGATATTTTCTTTGCCATTTTTTTCTTCCATTTTAAGACGTGTTGCATGATCAATAGCATTAACAATAACCTCGTCAAATATTTTAAGCAAACCCGGAACATAACTAATTTCTTTGTTAATCATTTTGTTAGTATTGTTATCAAATACATAAGCATTTATTTTTGTAGATTCACATGAACCTACATATGTGTCGCTAACATTATACACATGGTCTCTAAGTTTATATTTTTTATATTTTTCTTCTATTGATTTATCATTAACTGCCATTAGCTTATGTTTAATAATAATTTATATATACATATTCATCAATTTTTTATATCAATAAATTAAAAAAATAAAAATTATAATATATAAATGCCAAGTAAAGCTTTTTTATTTTTTACTTAAATAGTTACAATTTCGGTAAAGCCCTCTTCTGTGCTAGGAACAATATACTTTTTCCTAAAAACATAATATGTAATTTTAGGAATTACTTTATCTCTTTTGTTGTTTCTGAACATAGATTCTGTAATATCTGTTGTTAAAACTATACATCTAATAGGTACTGAATGTTTGTTAGCAAATGCGATATATTCTTTTCTTTTTTCGATAGTTGGATTTGTAGCATCAAATATAATTGAAAACCCTTTTGTAATATGTTTTTCAGCCTCTGCAATCATCTTTTTAGAAGTAATAAACTCATCACCACTAATAATCTTATATTTAGTATTATCA
>Ga0222714_10000956_pt1 | contig 32703 bp, 19 predicted proteins | sample C33_3DmetaG_FD_165048 | JGI IMG/M metagenome (GOLD analysis project Ga0222714, IMG submission 165048) | Estuarine water microbial communities from San Francisco Bay, California, United States - C33_3D | ecosystem: Environmental > Aquatic > Marine > Unclassified | place: USA: California... | reverse complement strand
AGAGCGCAAAGGATGTGGCTTCGGTTAAGGCTCTAGCGTTGCACGATGCGTCAACATCGAGGGCGTTGATGAAAAGCGGAAGTACCGACTATTTCAAGACTCCCGATGGCTTGGCGCTTTCCGCCAAGGAACGCCGAAGCCGCGTCGTCGGCGAACCCAAGGAAACGATATCGAAGAATACGAGATTCGCTGTTCCCCCACCGATGACGGCTGACGGGACAAGTAGTAAGTTTGAAGCGCTCAAAGCGTACGAACGTGTGCACACACCGAGCATGACACCTGGCGTGGGCGCGAGCCCGCTGATGACGTGGGGTGAAATCGCGAGTACGCCGATACGTTTGAATGATACGGACTCGAGATTCGCAGTGAAGCAGACGAGTTTTCGCGAAAAAAAGCTGCGTCAGCTAACATCGAAAAACTCAACTACGTCCGCGACGCCGACGCTGAGAGGTCAGAAGCGTGGAGCCACGCCGGGTGAACTTTCGGCGGCGGGAAAATCATTGTTACGCCGCGTGACGCCATCAAGAAGGGCAACGACGCCAAACTTGGACTCACAATTGCGTAAATCATACAGCGGCACGACACCGCGAGTGAGTACCAAGCGCGATGGGTCCGAGACCCCTCGGCTGCCACGGGTTACTACGAACACGACGCAAGTGAAGGGCGGGGAAGGCTTGTTACGGATCGACGATTAGATGTATGTAGAACTGCTTTAGTTAGTTTTAATTTAGTCTAGCTAGATAACTATATGTGTTGCGTTGCGTGTTGCATTAGACAATATCGTCCAATGGGAACGCTTGCTGCAACAGTTGCGGAATGGCGTCGGGATTTGTGAATCGGTCACGCAACGGCACCTCTTGCGTCGGCACCAAGTGCAACGACGAACGCAAATACGCCGGGTTCACATCTACATCCCATCCATAAGCCTCCTTAATTCTTTTCAGTGTTTGCACTTGGCGCGACGCCGTGGACAAGTGCTCTTCGTACACCAAGTGCACGTATTGTCGCTTGCGAGCTCGCATTTCATTCATGAAGAATTCAATCCAGTCGTGTCGCTCTTGGAACGTGGCCTTGAATTTTTCAAAGTCAAACTCAACTGGAGTCGGCAATGGCTGGGCGCGCGATGCCGGATTCGAGGAATCGGCGAATTGCATCCACTTACCTGTTTGCTCAGCGGCGGTCAACGATGCGTACTGTGCGAGAATGTTGGCTCTCTCAAGGAAAAAGATGTTTGCCTTGGGGAATTCATCCAACACCGTTCTTGCAATGCGCCTGGTTGCGCGAGCACCTCCCAACGCGTTGTTCCAGCCAATGCGCGTCATCACGTAACGATAACCATGCTTGGCAGCACCGAGCAAAACGGCGTCCAAGAATGTCCGCGGATGGGTCACCAAGTTGTTGAACACGTCTTCAGGGACGCCTAGCGCCAAAATTCTCGGCTTCATATCCTTCACCACCCAGTCCATCTCCAAAGCGCGCTCCGACCACAAATCACCAATGTCAAAGAAACGGTTGTACAACGGGATGTCAGAGTGGAAACCCGTACCATCTTCCCAAACGACCGTGTCTTCATCGGCATCAAACGCTTGACGCAAAAGTTCAGACATCAACTGCGCGCCTGAACGAGCAGTGTTTGCCAACACCACCAATTGTGCGGACACTTCCTCCGTACCAAGCAACGACATTCGGCGATTTACAAGTCTTGCCGTCATATCGTCCACGTTATCGGCTTGACTCCAGCGTACTTGATCGAGAACAAAGTCGAAAATAAATGACGACGGGTCGTGGACAAAGTTGAGTGTCCAATCAACCAACTTCTTCGTCTTCACTTCCGGTTCGCAACCGGTCCACGACTTACCAAGGGTAAAGTGATCGACCGCGGTTGCATCGGGATATTGCTTGCGAATGGCTTTGCACGGCACCTTGATGCGCCAAATCTTACTGTCATCCTTGGCGTCGACGACGAGCTTGGATCCCTTGACGCCGACGCGATCACCGATCAAGAACTGCTCGTCCACTTGTTCCAAGCACACGTCGCGCTCATCTTGACCACAAAGCAATGGGTACGCCGTATCACGGTCTAAAATCACTGCATTGTCAAAGTGCAACAACTTGAGGGTCAAGTACATCGGCCCGGTCCAAGCGTTGGCGACGCAGTGCTCGTCAAACGGAATAGCATCCAAGTACTCCTTGTTCGTAATCAAAGATGCGAAAAGCGGCGAGTGCTCTTTTAATGCGCCCATGAAACCCGCAGAGGCGAAGCGCTTGTCCCCGCCTGGATCAGCTACTAAGAAAACTTCTTTGCCAAGCGTCGCCGTGACGGAGAACAAATCAGTTGGATCGCGCAAGAGTTCAATGTTTGTATCCATATACAACCCACCGTGGTGATACAAGATTTCAAACTTCATCAAGTCACCGATCATTGAAAATACATTTTCATGCGAGTGCAAGTTGTACTTCAACGCCCGCTTAATTGTGTGATAGGTGTATGGAAAGTTTTCTGGGGACAAATCCGCGCTTCTCCACAATTTGATCTTCCAACCCGCTCTGTGCAAAATCTCCTTGTTACGGTTCAAGAACGCCCGCTTGACGTTCGGTAACTCAGAACCAAGCCAGATCGTATGTCCAACCGGCTTAATCCTCAAGTGGTGGTGATCGCTATCCGCCGTCGGTGCGCCCAACGACGCAAACCGTTTCAAGCGCGCCGACCGCTCGCCTTCGCGAATCACCCCAAACGCCACCGCTATCACAAACACCAACGCCGACATCACGCTCATCACAAACCCAAGCGTCATCGTCGACTTCTTCCCACCTCTCGACGTCGTCATCGCATAATCTTCCTCCGCCGACGTCCCGCTTTCAATCGACGATCGCCGCGCCGCGCCCGCGTCGCTCGTCGTCCCCAACAACGCCGCGCCCTCAGCCCCACCCGCGCGCTCGACGCGTGCAAACATCCTTCACGCACACGCACACACACACACGCACGCGCAATCTTCACACGCGCGCGGGTCACGAACGCCTACGCGTGCACGCGCGCGCGACCGACGACCGACGACGCCGCGCCTCGAGTCGATGGGTGTTGGGCCCCGATCGGCGCCTCGCACTGATGATTCTCCGCGTCTGCGCCGCGGAACCTCGTCTGGGGTCGGATGCGACGCGCGCGGTGAATGGTATAGATGCGTTCCGTGCGCGCTCGGGCGTCCGGCGTGCGGCGTCCGGCGCACTGCGCACTCTGACGCGCGCGCGCGTGGAGCACGCTGTGCAAATCAGCAAATCTTTGGACGGGCACCGTTTTGATAACTGTGATAACTTGCCACGTGGACCATCGAAACGCGGACGCCGATTGGTCGTTACCGCGCCCGCGCGCCGTGACTGTGCGACGCGCGCGGGTGTGGTGATGGTGTGGTGCGTGCCGTCGCTCGCGTGCTGCGCGGCGTGTAACGCGTGGTCGTGTTGCGTGCGGTGTTGTCCGAGTCCATGCGGGCGGAAGGAGGACGTCGAGCGTGGTGCGCGCGAGAGGCGTCGTGATGATGGTGAAGATGGTGATGGTGCGCGCCGCGGCGTGGGGTGGCGTGGGTATTACGCCAGTGGGTTCGTCATCATCGCACTCTTGACGTGGTTGTTGAGGGATTATACCGATACCAATAGCTGGGGCGATGTGTTTACGAAGAGTATGAAGGATTGTCGAGAGAATGGGTCGTGCGCGCACGCGATTGCGACGAGAGCGGGATTGGGCAACGTTTTATTCTTCGCCGTGATGTTGGTCATGAGCGTGAACACGCGGGAAAGTGATAGGGCGAGTATTCGAGTGAAGATTAATACCCAATATTGGGTGTTGAAGGGCGTGTTTTGGGTTGGATTGATGTTTGCGGCGTTTGCGCTGCCGATGGGCTCGAATGATTACGACGCGTTGGTCAACGTCTTTCGCGCGCTCGCGGCGGTATTCTTGTTGATTCAGGCCATAGTATGTTTGGGTTGGATATACGACCTGAACGACAAACTGATGGAAGGTATTGACGAAGATAACGCTGGAGGGTCGAAGAGCGTTTGGATTTTGGCCGGGACATCGCTGGCGTCGTACGCGAGCGCGCTGACGCTACTGGCATTTCTATACAAACTCTGGGTACCGTCTTCCTCATGCTCGCGCAATAATGCGATTATTACATGCATGCTCGTCTTGTGCGTAGCGTTTACGGTGATTAGCTTACATGGTAAAGTCAACGGTGGTGTATTCACGAGCGGCGTCACGATGTTTTACTGTTTGTACTTGATTGCATCAGCGCTCAATTCTGAACCGCGCGACTACAGGTGCTCGCCAGTGACGAGCGATGGAGACTTGAATTCGCTGCTATCGTTCATTGGCTTTATGTTCGCGCTATGCGCATTAGGGAAAACTGCGCACAGCGCATCTTCACACAGCGCTTTACAAGGCGATGGAGACGAAGACTCGCCCGAGTCTCCGTATGCGACGACGTATTTCCACTTTGTCTTTCTCACGGCATCAGCATATTGCGCGATGGTTTTTGTCGACTGGAGCGGTGCAGGTGTAACACAAGGCGCGGGGTGGACGAGCGTATGGGTGAAAGTCACGCTCGCCTACGCCTCGGCGGCGTTGTACCTCTGGGCGCTAGTGGCACCATTCGTGTTCAAGAATCGCGACTTCTGAGCAAATGAAATTAGGAAACATAGCAGCACGTGCGTATATACATTACAATACATTCCACTCATCGCATGGCAGCGATTTACTTCTTCTTGCCGTTATTTCGGCCGACTTTTGTCTTGCTCGCGCTCTCGCGCGCGGCTTTCTCGTTTCCAAGCTTTGCGAAATACGCCAACAACGCGAGCACGGAAATATCCACCACACCCGCAAACGGCGAAATCTCTCCACTCGTCGCCACCGCCGCCGCATCCTCCGCGAACGCCGGAAAGCATGCAAACAACGCCGCCGCGCGCAACGCCGCCGTCGTCGCCTCCGCCGCGCGCACGCGTCCCGCGTCTCGCGTCGTCGCTCGCGTCGTCACCCCGCACCCTCGCGCACATCGCCCTCGCACCGGCGCTCCTCGCATCGGCACCGCCCTGACCCCCGTCGTCATCGTCGCAATCATCGTCGCAATCATCGTCGTCAACCGCGTCTCGTTCTGTAGCTCCCGGGGGCGCTTTTTTCCTTCTTTTGTTTGTGAGGGACTCGTTGACGAATCGTGAACCGGAAACCTTATCAAAAAAGGGGAAAACTCGGAAAACCTCGACCAAAAGCGTCCGAGCCGTGGGCGCTGGGACGCGACGGCGCCGAGCGCGGACGAGGCGGAGGACGACGCGTGCGACACACTTCGACGCGCGTAATACGTACGTACGACTCTCGCGCATCTCACAGGCACGGTCGTGTATACGGATCTTCCGTAGACGTTTTACACTCGACGCAACACACAGCAGCGACCACTTTCGAAGATACAATGAACTCCATGGTGCACAGCCAATGCGCGAGCCTCGCGGGTACGCGCCGCGTGACGATGCCGCGCGCGCAACGGGCGACGTCTGCGAAGACGCGCGGTGCGGTGCGCGTGAACGCCGGTTTGTCGGTCGACTTGAAGGGTAAGAAGGCGTTCGTCGCGGGCGTGGCGGACGACAATGGCTTCGGCTGGGCCATCTCCAAGGCGTTGAGCGAAGCGGGTGCGGAAGTGATTTTGGGTACCTGGGTGCCGGCGTTGAACATCTTTGAAACGTCTTACCGCAGAGGCAAGTTTGACGAAAGCCGTAAGCTCTCCGACGGCAGCATGATGGAGTTTGCGAAGATTTACCCTATGGACGCGGTGTTCGACAACATGGAAGATGTGCCGGAAGACATTGCCACCAACAAGCGTTACGCTGGTAACGAAAAGTGGACTGTCAGTGAAGTCGCCAAGTGCGTTGAGGAGGATTTTGGTAAGATTGACATCTTGGTGCACTCTTTGGCGAATGGTCCGGAAGTCGCCAAGCCGTTGCTCGAGACGTCTCGTAAGGGTTACTTGGCGGCCATCTCCGCGTCTTCTTATTCCAACGTGTCCATGATCCAACACTTCGGCCCGTTGATGAACAAGGGCGGTGCGGCGATCTCCTTGACCTACCTTGCGTCCGAGCAAGTCATCCCGGGTTACGGTGGCGGTATGTCCTCCGCCAAGGCGGCGCTTGAATCCGACACTCGCGTCCTCGCCTACGAGGCTGGCCGCAAGTGGGGCATCCGCGTCAACACCATCTCTGCCGGTCCTCTCGGCTCCCGCGCGGCCAAGGCGATCGGTTTCATCGACAAGATGATCAACTACTCCTTGAGCAACGCTCCGCTCAGCGAAAAGCCGCTCAACGCCATTGAAATCGGTAACGCCACCGCTTTCTTGTGCTCGCCGCTCGCCTCTGGCATCACTGGCGCCACCGTGTATGTTGATAACGGTATGAACATCATGGGTGCCGCCGGTGACAGCGCATCTTTCCAATAGACGACGATATTGCGCATTGCCGCGTCGCGGAGGATTTTAGCCACAGACGGCGCGCGTTGAGGCGGCGTTCAAGACGCCTTCATGCTCACGCGAAATCGCCAATCATCGCGCACATATGCTCCGTAACACATTCATTTTAACAACAAGCTCTCATATACTTGTAAATTCTCTCGTTTTCGTTCGATGCACCACCGTCGCGTCTCGCGCCGTACCTCTTTTTTACGCTGACATTTTCCATGACACGACATGTCGACGCGGTTTCAAAAGCCCTAGCCACACGCGGGTGTTTCCTCACAATCGCGCGCATGTCAGGCACGCTCTTCGTCACCCTTCGCCGAGGAACCGCGGGGAAGACCAAGGACCACTTGAAAACACTCGTCGGATTAGGTTTGCGACGCCCGCGAGACGTCAGGGCGCTCCCGAATAACTCTGGCACGCGAGGGGCGATCGAAAAAGTGAAACACCTCGTACGCGTTGAAACGTTGGAAAGAGTGGAGGAACGATTAAGAGTGGCACACGAACACCGCGCGTTGAGAGAACCGATTGACGTGAAGCACTAATGTGGGGCGTCGAACGAGCGTGCGTGCGGGTGACGACAACGACGCCGAGGATACCGCGAGGAGGGGCAAAGGCGAGACTGGCGACGACGCGGGCTACAATGGAAGCGTCGGTAGGGAAACAACCGAGCGCGGATGTTTTGAAGATGTGGCAAGATGCCGAAGCGGTAGCGTTTGATGTAGACTCCACGGTGTGCGTGGATGAAGGCATCGATGAACTTGGGGCGTTCTTGGGCGCTGGAGAGCGCGTCGAGGCGATTACAAAGAGAGCGATGGAAGGCGGCATGGATTTCGCCGAAGCTTTGCAACTTAGATTAGAAGCTATGGCGGTAACGACCGATACTTTGGCGACTTTTGTGTCCAAACATCCGCCGAGATATTCGAACGGTATTAAAGAGCTCGTCGATGCGTTGCGTGAGAGTGGCAAGGAAGTCTTTCTTGTTTCTGGCGGTTTCCGACAAATGGTGCACCCTGTGGGTGCCGGATTGGGAATTCCTGTGGATAATATCCATGCGAATACAATCACGTTCAACGAGGATGGCTCGCTCAAAGGTTTTGACCCGAATGAGTTCCCGTCTAAGTCTGGCGGGAAAGCTAACGCCGTGAAACACATCAAGGCGACTCGCGGGTTCAAGACCATGGTTATGGTCGGTGACGGCGCTACGGATTTAGAAGCCCGCGTCGCTGGTGGTGCTGATATTGTCGTTGGTTACGGTGGTGCCCAGCGTCGCGCCAAAGTTGAAGCAGAGGCAGATTGGTTTGTCACAGACTTGTCGGTCCTCGCAAAGGCTTTACAATAAACATCGGTCTCCACAACATCCTAGCGATCTTGTAAGCAGTAATATATCCATTGAGTTGATTAATTCATTCGTAGTGTTTTCTTGAAATGTATACCCATCCTACAACGTCTCGTCCGCGTCATCTGTGCATTATTCCTCCCCGCCTTGCTGTCAACAGAGGCACCGCCTTGACTCTAGTAACCGGAACCTAAGATCCGTCACTTTGGCAGTGTCCTTAGAAACCGACGCGCATCTGCGTGCACGCCGGGTGCTCAAATCTGACGGTGCGATGGATATCGCGAGCCGCGATGCGCATGAACCTTCAAATGCGTTGCCGTCGGCGTCCACGGCTGCTGGTGAAGCCCTGACAGTGTCCACGGAAGGGAATCAAACGCAACAAAACGTAGTTGACTTGCGCGAAGGCGTGATGAATGGCAAGCCGATTCAATTTATCGTGAAGTCGTTTTACACGAGCGAACAAATGGAACGATTGAAGTCACAAATCGTTGATCTGAGAAGGCTCCGGAACGGTGAAAGATTCGTTTTGGGAGCTGGTGTTCCTCAGCCCCGAATATGTTCATTTGTTACGCAATTCGACGCTGGTCTCGCGCGGAACCTGAAATGCGATACGAAATCGTACTTTACAAATGCTGAGTGGATGTATGCGTATCGAGAGTTACCGCTCTTTGTCACGTTTGGCGACGGGCAGATGACAACGGCGGCGCAAGCAGCTTTTCGGCGCAAACGCCAAACAGATAGGCAGGTGCCGGCAGAATTACGTTTAAGAGAGCTATCAACGCAGGCACTTATGAGGGCGGAGGATGTCATAGAGTCGGAGGCCAACAGGTGCTTACGGGCGAGGCGTGAGGAAGAGATTGCGATGATTGCGAAGGAATTGCAGGCGTTAGGTGTCGCAGAAAAAGACAACAGCGCCCGCTCAGTAAGACGTCAGCGACTGATCATTCGTGAGCGCGCTCTAAAACTCGCAGATCTTCAAACCAAGGTTAGAAATGATGTCATACTGCAGCAGCAGCTGATCATGAACATGCCCGAGCGCGTGTACAAGAAGATGATCAGGGATGATTTGAAACAAATCAGTAATAAGAAGAAAATGGCGGAAAAGAAGGGCAAGGCAGAGTCCACTGAACTGCTGCGTAACATCACGGCGATGCGTAAACGAATGAATCAAGAATCGAATACTGCACGCGATGAGCGCACGGCTAGAAATAGAGCGGTCGTCAAGTATCACGATAAGATGGTTCGCGAATTTGCGAGAAAAGCTCGTGACGAAAACTCTGAACGCATGTTACGTTTAGAAGCTCTCAAGGCTAACGATCTCGCAGCTTATCGCGAATTACTCGCAGAAGCTAAAGGCCGCGAAACTGACATAGCAGCTGGCGGTGAAGGTGACAAGTATGAAGCTCTTACTCAGTTTTTAGAAGCTACAGAATCATACTTGACGAAACTTGGTGGTAAAATTGCCGCCGTGAAGATCGAGCAAGCCCGATCTGAGGCTGCATCAGCTGCGGCAAGTGAAGCTGAAGCAAAGGGTTACAGTGAAGATGAAGTCAAAGCCATAGCAGAAGAAGCGGCAAAGAATGCTGCACTCATTGACGGGGAGGCAATCTTGGATGGTGCAGCGGATGGAGAAGATACAAAGGAACGATATTACGCCATGGCTCACAGCACACAAGAAATTATCACGCATCAACCGCGGATGTTAACATTTGGACAACTTCGAGAGTATCAAATTGTGTCACTGCAGTGGATGATTTCATTATACAACAATAGATTGAACGGGATTCTGGCGGATGAGATGGGTCTTGGTAAGACTGTACAGGTGTGCGCTTTGATTGCTTATCTATTTGAGAGCAAGCAAAATTTTGGCCCACATCTAATCATCGTACCAAACGCCGTAATTGTCAACTGGAAAGCAGAGATCAAGCGTTGGTTACCGAAGCTTACGACTGTTTTCTACGTGGGATCGAAGGATGCGCGTGCCAAAATATTCCAGCAAAAAGTTATTCAACTCAAGTTCAATATTTTGGTCACTTCGTATGAGTTTATAATGCGCGATAGAGCAAAGTTGAGTAAAGTCGCATGGAAGTATATCATTATTGATGAAGCACAGCGATTGAAAGATCGTGAAGGACGCCTTAGTAGAGATTTAGATCGATTCAGAGCCCAACGTCGCTTGCTCTTGACAGGTACTCCATTACAAAATGACCTATCAGAGCTCTGGTCATTACTTAACTTACTGCTTCCCGAGGTGTTTGATTCTAGTAAAGTATTTCGCGAATGGTTTGGGAGCAACAAAGCGGGTGATCAAGCCGAAGATGGTGGCGAAGATTGGATCGAAAGAGAGAAGAAGGTGATTGTGATCAGCCGTTTGCACCAAATTCTCGAGCCGTTCATGTTACGTCGCCTCGTGCAAGACGTAGAAAGAAAGCTCCCCCCTCGGGTCACTGTCGTCATTCACTGTCCATTTAGTGGATTCCAGTCATCGGTTTACGATTGGGTCCGTAAAACAGCGTCTATTCGAGTTGAGCCTGGTACTCGCATGGGCCTCGCTGCGCAACAAAATTTCCGCGGTTATCTACCGATTCAAAACCGCTGCATGGAGTTACGCAAATTGTGCAACCATCCGTCGCTGTCTTATCCTCCTGAACGAGGCGGTGACTTCCGTGGTCCCAATCTCGTACGTGCATGCGGTAAACTTTGGATTCTGGATCGGCTGTTGATAAAATTACAACGCTCCGGTCATCGCGTGTTGTTGTTCTGTACCATGACTAAATTACTGGATTTGTTGGAAGTGTACTTACAATGGCGCTGGACTACTCCGGACGGTAAAGACTTGAAGTACTGCCGTATTGACGGCATGACTTCGTTGGAGCAGCGTGAAATTGCAATCAATGCATTCAACGCTCCACATAGCGACAAGTTCATTTTCTTACTTTCCATCAGAGCAGCGGGTCGAGGTTTAAATCTTCAAACTGCTGACACGGTGGTTGTGTACGATCCGGATCCAAACCCTAAGAACGAAGAGCAAGCAATTGCTCGTGCGCATCGCATTGGCCAGACTCGCGAAGTACGAGTCATTCACTTTGAGTCTGTCGATGATGCCCCAGTGGAAAAGTCAGATGCAAAAAACAAAGAAGTTGGATGGGGGGGGCCCAACAGAGCATACTGTGAATCTTTGGAGTCTTCGGTTAGAAACGTTATTCAGCAGCAGAAAATCGAAATGGCTGCAGAGATTGTAGATGCAGGTAGATTTGATGGCCAAACAACGCACGCCGAGCGACGTGAGACTCTTGAGAATCTTCTTCAAAGTCAGGCAAACGGTAAACGAGCCGAGGTGAATGTGCCGCCTCTGTCAGAACTCAATCGAAAAATGGCCCGTTCCGAAGAGGAATGGCAATTATTCAATCGCCTGGACGAAGAGTTGGACTGGCCCGGCGCTTTGATGAGCTCAAGTGAGTGTCCACCATGGATCAGGTATACGCAAGACGAAATAGACCAAGCTATATTTGCGAATAGTAAAGCGGCGAAATCTAGTATGGCTGATATCGACGAGAGCCTTGGACGAGGTGCTCGCTCCACGGGTAACTTGAAAGGTACTAATTCTACAGTGTGGTCCCAAGCCGACCGCGTAGAAGGCGATTTTGTCGATCGCACTGGTATTGTTGACAAGGGTGAACAAAGCGAAAGTGAGGAAACCATTCAAGAAGAGACCGTTGAGGATATCGGTGACATTGAGATCGAAGGCGTCTGGGATGAAGAAGACGACGAAGATGATACTGCTACTGTCGGGACCGTTGACACTCAAGACGATTCTGTGGATGAGCAGTCAAATAAATCCCAAACGAAGATGAAATTCACGCCTGGCGCAAAGCGAAACGCCGATGACGACGCCTCAGATGATATTAAAAGACAACGTGCTGAGGAATAGAAAATTAGAAAATGATTGTTTTTCGTTAATATTACATTCAGCGATCTAGGAAGCGACGACTCATCTTTTTCACACAATAGTGTCTACTTGTTCCGTTTCTCTGCGGATTCCAAAAGCTCAACAACCTCGGATACAAGACGTTGCGCAGATCTATTTGCAGCCATTGTCGGAATTATCAGTTCGCGAAGAAGCTTTCTCTTGGAAATTCCTAACACTTCCGATTCCCAAGTAGAATTCGTCGAGCCCAAACTTAATGGTCCGATGAATTCGTCACAAAGTTCACGAAGCTGAGCCTCGGCGCCAACAAACATGGTTCTAGGATCATCGCCACATTCGCTCGTCAAATGGCGCACATATGCGGCCAACCAAGATTTGTACTCAGCTTCAGACTTAAGAATAGAAGCACCGGCAACGAGAACTTCTAAGTGTCTACCCGTTTCTCGTTTAGGCTGCTGTCCACCTGATTGTAACAACGCCGCTGGTCCCATGTGCGCCGCCGCTCGAGCCGCCGAGATTTGTAGAGCTTGCACTTCGCCAAAACCAGAAGGTCCAGGCTGACGAAGTCGAGAAGTAAACTCAGACTTGAGGAAAGACTGATCTGCCACTCGCACCCAAGTTTGTAAATTCTTGTGAAACACGTAAGCATGGCCATTTGTGAAAGTCGCAATCGGCGCACCACAGTTGGACAAGCGCACGTTTGACAATGCCACGCCGGAGCGAGTGGCGTTGCGAATCAAAGCGACGATGACCTCATTGAGCATACAAGACTCCTTTCCTGGTGTAACATCCCACACTAGTAGGACTAGGTTTGTAGTGACGATTAATAAAGTGTGATCATCTTGTCCAGCGACCAAAAAGGCGGCACGGTTGGGCAACAACAACGACGGCAACGCGCGACGGCCAGACGGGGAATACAACTGTAACGTCCCATCTTCGAAGGCAACGGCGGCAAAATGTTTGTTGCCACTGATGTGGGTCACTCGGCGTTCTACTTGATCTGTCCATTTTGACTTACCACCGCGAGAGCAAACCAATTCCGATCCGCGATCCGAGTTCTTGGCCTCAATGAGCAGTGGCATTCTCTCCACGCTATCTTCATCTGCTTCCAAGTTTGGCGGAACAAGCTGCGTGTGAATTGTGTTCGGGATCGGTGCCGTCGGTAAGGTACTAGGCTGAGGTGCCGACACCGTCGTAGAAGCCACTGGCTGTTCTCGTTGTGGAATTTGGCTAGGCATGGGTGGAGGCTGAGGCGCTTGCAATTGCGTGGGAGCCAGAGTCACACGTTTGGCTGCCGGTGCATCGAGTTGGCTTTCGAATCCACTTCCCCCATTCACAGCAGTTGGCTCTATTCTTCGCTTCAATCCGTCGGAACCGACAGGTTGCGGGTTTGTAGGCAAAGGCTGGAGCTGTACGCGTTGTGCTGCAACAGGCGTGCCCGCCGTCGGACCCGCAGCAGCCACTGGAACGATTCGTCGCCGACCATCATTACTAACGGTTTCGCGCTGCGCCAAGATTGTCGTAGCGCCTGATTGCGTGCCATTGCTACTTCGAATTGGAGCTTGCTTGACGGGTTGAATTCGTTTCGGCGCCGGGGGTGTCGTCTTGACATTCATCGGCATTGCATCTAGATCTTTCGGCGCTTCAAACCCCAATAATGAAGGATCTTCCAAAATTGGCGCGCGACTTTTGCGAATATCACCATATGTTTCAGACAAGAATGACTCTGCAGCGGCCGCATCCAACTTTTCACCAATTTCTGACGCTTCAAATTTGAAACTACACAACGTTCCATCGGTACTGCATGCGAGCAACGTGTAGCCGTCTGGTGTCCAACACAAATCAACAACAGACTGAGCAAAGCATTTTCGGACAATGCACACTGGTTTTGGTCTATTTGTAGTCCAAATCGTAAGCTTGCAATCTTGTGAACCACACGCAATGACGGTGTGCACTTTGTCCTTCTTTTCATCAGTGAATAACACGGGAGAGAAACGAACCGCCACGACTGGGCCTTTGTGTCCGACGAAATCAAAGTTGCTTTCCCACGTACTGCGTTCCAAAACCGATGCAGTGTGTGAAGGTTTCTTGTACGAGTTGCACGTTGTCACGGCTTTGCCATCCGGACTCCAGCACAGGCGCATGGAAAACGTCGACCCAATCGACGCCTTGTATGGCTCTTTTACCTTTGCCACTTGCGTCCAGTCGTCGGTTCTCCAGATGATGCACGTCTTATCATCGCTTTGAGTGGCCAAAAACTTTCCAATAGGATCCCACGCCACACCCTTGACGAAACTCGTGTGCCCTCGAAGCGTCGTAATCATCGCCCCGCTGCGGCAATCCCAAATGATGACCAAGTTATCCAACGAACACGACGCAAGCATGGAATCATCCGGCGACCACGCGATATCGATCACATCCGAAGAATGCCCACGATACTTGCCCGCGATGGACCAATTCTCCACATTCGGCGCATCAGTCGACCCAAACGCGCTCTTCCCCGGTCCGTCGCTCAACGCGTACACCAACACATTCGTATCCGTCGACCCGCTCGCCAAGAACCTCCCATTCTTCGAAAACCTCACGCAATTCACCGGTCCAAAGTGATCACTCAGCGTCGCCAAGCACTTCGGTGCGTCCTCATCCGCTTCAAGCTCGCGGTCGAGCACCGGCGCCAGCGCCCAGACTTTGACTTTCTGATCGCCCCCGGCGGTGGCGAATCGCTCGCCATCGGGCGCGCAATCCACGGAGAATATCGGTGCCGTCCCATCGTGCGCGACGAACTCGGGTTTATACACCTGCACCATCGCCCGCGTCCCGTCGCGCGGCGTCGCGTCGCGCTCTGCGTGCGCGCATCCGCGCGCGGCGCGCTCGACAGCCGGTTCAAATTTTTGAAACCGCTCGACCGGGGTATGTGTGTGTACCCCGTGCAGCTCTGGGGTACATACGAGCCACGGTCGAGCGACGCGTCCCCACGGGCCTCGGTGCCGGTGCCGACGCCGCCGCGCGCGCCAGTGCCGCGCCGCATGGCGACCGCGACGCACGCCGCGCGAGGCGCGCACGCGACCGCGGCGCCCGTCGCGAGGCGCGCGACGACGACGACGAGGCTGGGGGTGCGCCGAGGCGGAGGCGAATGGTGTGGGCGGCGGTTGGGTGGCGCGCGCGTGGCGGCGGCGAAGTGGTTGGATGACGACGACGTGGATGGGGAGTACGTTCCGCGACTAGGTACGTGTGTGTTGTTGTAATTCGTGCGTTCGTTGTCGCTCGCGCGCGCGCGCGTGCGTGTGTTGGTGGTGTCGCGTTGACTGACGCGCGCGCGGCAGACGTTTTAGAGCGCGTCGCCGACGGCGCGCGGGCGACGTCGTCCACGCCGTGGACGCCGGATATTATTGATATTGGTACGAAGACGCCGAGACAATGGAGTCCAATCGCGTTGGCGTTTTTAGGCGATGCGGTGTGGGAGTTGTATACGCGAGCGTGGTTGTTCAATCCACCGACGAAACCGCTCGACTATGACTTGAAGACGAAGAGGCTCGCGCGCGCCGAAGCGCAGGATTTCATCCTACGCGCCTTGGTCGATGGCGATACGCTGAGTGAAGAAGAATTAAGCGTCGTAAAATGGGGACGGAACGCGGCGTATGGGAACGTGCCCACGAGACTTCGTGGTAAAGGTAAAGGCGGACACGGAACGTACCGCAACGCGAGCGCGTTGGAGTGCTTGATAGGTTATATCTACGTCGCCGACCGCGCGCGTTTAGAAGAACTCTGGGCCACAGTCGTGCGCGATGATATCCTAGTCAAAGCGCTCGAGCTCGATTGAGGAGAGTTTGTGTGCAATTCGTAGTACATGTGTATTTTCATCCAGTGCTAATTCTAAAGAGGACGACCCACGCCTGAAATCTAGAAATCTATCCCGTCACCGTCGTCGTCCGAGATAATTCATGTATAAATTCACCAATGATAGACCCACAAACACACCGTAAAGCGCCGCGGCGCTGGCTAAATTCTCACTCGCAAGAGCGTGCGTCATCCCGGGCGCTTTCCAATCCTCACCCAAGTAGGCGTACTCTTTGCGAAACAATCGACTGAGTGCGGCGCAGACCACCACCCCAAACGTCGATAACCCGAAGCAACACGTCCCACACAATGGACTCTTTAATATCCCCACCACCGTGCTCGCCATGGTGCCGATGAATGCGCGGCGGAGCGTGGAGCTGTGCCGTCCGTGTGCGAGGACACCAACAACTTCGCACGTGCACGGACGCAGTGCGCGACGCGCGCGCGAAACCGCGCGACACCGAGTCGACACCGAAAGACGCGGCGATTGATACGGTCGTCACTGTCGCTGTCGCCATGGATCGCGCGAACGCATCGACAGAGGCGTCGACGTCGTCGCGCGCGTTGGCGCACTTGGTGGGACACTTACGAGACCACGAACGCGCAAAAGCCTTGGTGTCGCTCGATGAGATGCTGCGTGCGAATGAGAACCAAACGCTGCCGATAAGTTTTGCGTTAATAATGCTACCACGAGGATTCGTGATACGGCGCGTGCCGGCATGGGAAGGAGCGGATGCGCGCGCGCCGAGCTCGTGCGGTGTCGCCGCAGAGGCGCTGAAAACAGTCACACACGCGTATGACGCGCGATGGCACGAGTTATTAGGAGAAATATCACAAGGTTTATTACCTCGTGAGGCACTCGCACGCGTACCATTGACGTATGTCAATGGATGCGTATTGGCAGAGGTTTGGGACTATCGGCGGTGCGCGCCGCGCGGCTTACCAGATATTCACGTTGCGGTTTTAAAACCAACCTCCGCGACGATATCACGAGATGCAGAGATAGAGGCTCAAGAACTAGACCAAAAGTTGCCACTTGGAGACACAGATGCCGAGCGTACGCGTCGTTTCGCGTTAGAAGGTGCATTATTAGCCATTACAGCCAAGCCGCTGCGGCTCGCCATTCCCATTCGCGCTCCAGACTGATGCGGCATCAGCATCGATGTCGCCGCGCTTTAGCATCGAATCATTGAGATTATTTGTATACGATTATTTGCAGTTCAAATGCCATATAGTCATTCCCTTGGCGTCGCGGTGCAGTGCTCAGGGCGTTTCACAAGCCACGGCGCGAGCCAAATACCACAAAAAAAACAGCCTCTCGTTGAGCCGCGGGCTGAAACCACAGACGTCGGCATACCGCGCCGCGCACATCTCCGTCACGCGCGTGCGCTGATAATTCTGTAAGCATCCAAGCGTTGCGACACATCATGAACATTCGTGCGTGATTATCGAACGTGTACAAACGTCAGCGAACGCCATGACGCGAAGCAACGGACGTTGGTGCGCGCCGATGGTGCGCGTGACTGTCACGCTCGTCGTCGTCGCGCTCGCGTGCCGTGCGCCCGACGTGAGTGCTGAAGGAATATGGGGCCTCGACGAGGTGTATACTGGGATTGGGTACAATCCTTTATTCCCGGATCAATCCTGTGGGCCTTCGCTGGATGGGAACGCGTTGCGAGAGTTTGGTTGCGTGCCGTACGTGCGCGACGTCGATTCGTACGGGACAGCGGGCAATCCTGGTTTTCCGCCGACGAAATGGGCGTATAAAGGAAAGTCGTTTGGTCCACCTTATAATAATGTGCTAGATACGGCACAGTGTACATATTCGTTGACGTACGAGAGCGCGCTGTCGCTCGGGTTGGAACGATGCTTTTATGCGCCAGATACTGGAGGAGTAAAGTCAACAGCGCTTCAGATGGAAACAGAAAATTTAGGTTGGACAAGCATTGGGTGGAAATTACCCCCAGGAGAATGGAAAGATAAGCTACCCGATTATGTGGTGACACAATATGCGATCCCACCTCTTCGTTTGGGATTTGAGGAGGGGACGTTCTACCCAAATTGGAAACTGTTGTCCAGTGGAATGCCAAATTTTGCAGTGATGAAGACATGCTTTTTAGAAGCGCATAGTGGGGAATATCAACTTTGTAGCGCATATCCCACATCAAGGCGAGAGGATACGCATGGAGTACTCACGGTTCAAAGTATCTCATTTTCACTAGGCGCCGGAGTTTTAATGTTTGAGGGCAACGGCGGCAACGCAGACGTGGCGGATATTCCTCAAAATCCGTACGATATAGCTTCACATGGTAAAGGTGCTATGGGTGTGTCGCTGACGCGAATTAGCGACGGGTATCGAGTTTTGACAAAGACTATACGCTCTAGGAAATTTTGGGAGACGTATCAATGGACAGCCAAAGAGTTGGCACCTTATTATGGAGAGGTATTTAGATTAGAAATCTTTGACTATCGCGCTGGTTCTTTCGGCTGGATCGCAGTGGATTCGTTTGTCATTCCGCAGGCTCCCGTGGTCATCACGCAAGTCACGCCTGCGATCGGGCCTCGTGCGGGAGGAACTCGAATCACAATCACTGGTGAAAATTTTGGAAGCTCAGTCGATGATAAGACAGCTTTTATTGGCGACAGCGAATGTTACGACTTGCGGATGAGCTACGCGCATTGTTCTAGTGACAATGATGTTTGTACAGGTGCTTTGAGTTGTACGGTACCAGCTGGTTCAGGGTCAGGTGTCACAGTTGCTGTCGTGATTGGTGATCCCGATGTCGTACGCGCAGCTGGACCACAAGGTGGTTTCCAAGCTGGTTTCTGTGGCGATGAGTCGAGTGAACACCCATACTCTGCCTGTGAAGTTGCCGCCGTCAATCCAATCATTGGAGCTCGTAAGCGTGGGTTTACGTATGCCGATCCGCCTACTGTAACGAGCACACCCATCACGGTCGCAACACAAGATGCTCAATACGAGTACTATATTACCGCAACTGACCCGGATACGGATGACGTGCTCGTGTATAGCGAAGTCACATTACCAGTATTCTTAAAGTTTGATCCAAGTACTCGTCTACTCACGGGAACACCGCTGCGTTCTGACGTACAATGTAGAAGTGATAACTGGGAGCCTGCTGAAGAGCGCTGCGCAGTTGGGGCAACTTACGACGTCGAACTGCAAGTCACCGATTCCGTTTACACAATTTCACACAGTTTCCAGATCACGGTCAAGGCAAACGAAACTTCGCGTCTAGTTGATAGATCTTTTCACTGGGAAAACGCGATTCAGATTTACGAAAAATATCAAAAAGTGATTGAGTTAGAGTCCGTTTCGCAAATTGCAGACGCACTGGCGCGAAGAAATGTCTCCACTATTGTCAGCGCTATTGTTGGATTCAATTATAGAAATAACTTGAACGATCGCGACGCAACTATTCGCGATGCACTCATTGCTATTGCAACAGCAAAGAACATTGATGAAATTCAAGTCAATGCTGCTATTTCATACTTGAAAGCAAACGGGTTGGAGGACGTAAACCGTGACATGATACAAGCACTCAAGGAAGAAGTTGACACATACAAACGTTCACTCGCTCCTCGCGGTGCTTCATCACCAACCTTGCAGGGTGTGAATTGGAAAGGCTGGGAAAATTACTTTAAGGAGCTTGGTGCCTCTCAGAGTACGGGTACTAAAGTATATACAAATGTAGCTTCTCTAACGGCTCCGCCAAGTGCGACGCACATGCTTGCCAGGGAAAAGGTAGTTGTCATTCAATTACCCACACCCTGTCGCACAGCGGGATCCACACTTGAAACAACGCATATACTATTGTGCGACTTTATTGGTATTTCTGGAAATCATGAAGTTTGGCTGTCGTTCACGGACACAGGAGCGACGTTAGAGGACGTCATTGTTACGCCGGAAGATTTTGAATATGCAGATCTCGTGCAAACGGCCCTGTACACGCAAGATGTTCCCGGACTCATCAACGGTATATCGAGACGCATTATGTCACAATCGGCAAAATTGCAGCAAATATCGGCATTAAACGAATCTTACGCAGCCTGGTATGACTCATCAAGCTCTATTCTTATGGTGAATATCACTCTCAAAGGAACAAGCTCAAATGTTGTCCTTCAGCTTGACGCATCGTATCCATTTCCGGAGGCTGGTAAGTATGGCCTTCCAAACGTCACTGTAGTGAGCTGTGATTTGATAACTTATGATGTGGAGAATTCTCTTGCTCAGATCAGTAATACAATTACTGTCAATGGTGGTGATCTTGCTGCTAGACTCACCACTTTAGAGACCGAGCTTTCTATGTACGCGTCGCGATGCAAAAACTTGTGCAACAATCAAGGCCTATGCCAGGATAGTGTCATTCCTCCAGTATGTCAGTGTTTTAATGGCTATACCGGTGATGACTGCTCACAGGTAGAGTGTCCTAACGATTGCAGTGGGAATGGCGCATGCGATTCTGCTCAAATATGCGTGCACCATCCTGAAACTGGTGAAACAGACTGCGCTGGCGGTACAGGGAAGTGCTCATGCAATTATCCGTATTTTGGGAATGATTGTTCATTGACTTCGTGTCCAAAAAACTACATTGTCATTGAAGGTAACACGACGCATCCCTTGGATATTACCCTCGGTACACAACCGATAATAGATAAGTATGCGGCACTCGGCCTTGACGTATACCAAGTCCAACTCAGTGCAACCAATGGTGATACGCCTCCACCGTGGGCTATCGAAGGCGACGAAGTCAGTCAAGCAGATCTTGTTGGTGCTGCATATGTCATTTTCGCGAGTTCTGAGGATGGCGAAAAGGCCAGAGCGCAGGAACCTTTTTACAGAGATTCAATACCGAGTAGAGGCGTCGCGCTTCAAGCTCAATATTTTGCGCAAGAATATAGAAGTTTGACAAATCGAGAGGCGCAATTGTTGAATCTTTTCGGAAAAGCAAGCGCTGAGTGCAACGCCGCTGGTTCGTGCGCGTTTGAAACTGGAGAATGCTTTTGCGCAACGCAGTTCCACGGTGACGGCTGCGAATTTTTATACTGTGCGAATGACTGTTCAGGTCATGGTAAGTGTCAACCTCTCACTGGAGAATGCGTATGTGATGATCATTACGTTACGGACGAAACCTACGGTTGTGCACTTGAAAACATGAACATGATTTCAACCACCTGCGTTGATGAAGCACTGGATCAGTCGATCGATGACGATGGATTGCGCGTCTCTTCCCTCCATTCATCGTGCTTATTTGGCACGACGTTGGGCAGTCTTGTGTCCACCGTTCCGACGACGTTTGTGAAAAATATCGTCGGCAACGTATGCGTAGATTGCTCTGGTTACTCTGAGCAGTATAACGAAAATATCTATTTCTACGAAGATGAGCCGTGTACGACTTCATTCGAGACACGAAGCGCGCCAGACTGCGATACTTCAAAGACATCCTTTGATAGCGTCGTTCGCGGTATCGGTATGATTCCCAATCCAACGACAGGATCGAGTGTTACATTTGACTTGGCTGCCATGCGATTGAAGAAGATGATTTTCTCGAGATTTTACGCCCGAGCAGGCATCGTGCGTGAATTTCATGGCCCAATAACCGCTGGTGGTTGCGGCGCGTGCACCATGGACAACCCGCAGTGTGGCGCCTCATTTGCCATCGCCCTCGACGGCGTTCAAGTATGGTCATCTATCATTATGAACGAGTACGATGGCATTTCTGTCGACGTTTCCAACGCCGATACATTGACCCTCACCACGGCGAAATATAGAGCAAACTATTGGCGTTCAAACACCGCCTCTGGTCTTCCCGGACAAGACGTCCAAGCCGTCTGGTGCGATGGCGCCGCCTGGGCGGATGCTGAATTCAAATAGTCAACCAGCACTGGTAAAATATCCTTGTAATCATATACATATAGTCATTAGCGAACATGCATCGTGCGATTTATCGTCACTAAATACCTTCATCCACATTTGTTATCGCCGCGAAGCGCTTTTCCCACATGTCACTCGTTTTTCCACAGGCGGCGGCTGAGACGGACCGCGCGCGTAGCCCGCACACGACGACGTCGACGACGGGCGCACCGCCACTCGGTCGTGACGCGCAGAACGAACGCAGGGCAAAACACACGTGTAGACATGCGTGCGCTGACGCTCGGACGCCACGCGCACAACGCGCTCCGCGGAACGTGCGCGCCGCCTCACAGCGGTGTCGTGGCGTGCACGATTCACGGCGACGGTGTGGTGACGTACGACGTCGATGATGAGGTACGACGCGCGCCATGCGTCATAGTCACGCGCATTCGCTCGCTCGATACCGCACGCGCGCTAGGGATGCGAGCGCGCGCGATGCAAACGCGCGAAGCGAACGCGCTCGTGGCGGCTGCTCTTGTTACGACTGGACGACTGACGATGACGACCTCGTATGCGCGCACTGTGCGCGCACGCTTTATGTGTATACACAGAAACGTAAACGATCGTGGGCTATTGATCGCGGTTACGCGTTCGCGTGCGCGGTGACATGCGATGGGGAGACGTATTACGCGGCGACGTCGAGCGAACGCGCGGGTGGGGAGACGAGTTTGTGCGCGTGGAGCGTGAACGGTACCGAGAGTGAACGGGCGGCGACAGTGAGAGATGCAGCGAAGGATAGTACATGCGTGATGAAGTTTAAGGGTGATGGTCAGGTGTGCGCGCTCTTGGCTGTAGTTGGTGGGACGCTGGCTGTAGCGACGAGCGGCGAGACGCAGCTCTTTGACTCGAGTGCGCGACTGCTGCACACGTTTGCCGCCGATGGCACGTCGCGGCGCGTGGAGACTGTTACGGCGCTACCCGCTTTGGCTGGTGCACTTGTGGTTACTACCGATAATGCGCTCAAGAAGCGAAAAGTGCTGGCGATTGTCGAGAGCCAGGGTGAAAAGCGAAGGGTGGAAAAGGCGTGGGAATTTGACGTAACGCACCCGGATGGGGACGATAAAGCTCGTGTCGTCACCGCGGCGAGTGATGGTGAGACGTTTATGATTTTATGGGATGATGGGTTATGGGCTTTACACGATGCCGGTGACGGTGAGCTCCGCCGCAAACTCAGCCTAGATGGATTGGAGGTGAAATCGAGCACCGCAGCGTCGGGGAAGCGTAGTAAAACGAGTGAAGAAACGTCAACTTTAAGCGATGCGGCGGCTTTGAGTTTATCGGAAGACTATTACGCCATCGTTGCAAACTCTAAAGAGGAACCCACGGTTCTCGTGGCAGTCTTGGATTCACGCTATGGCGCAGTACACTTGGCAGAGGATATAAGCCAAAGCGCAGAACAAAGTGTTGGGAGAACATCAGGGGTGTGCCTCGCTGCGACTTCGGGAAGCTTAGTCATAGGTCTCTCCGAACACGTTTTAGCGGTACAGTTTGAGCTCCCAGAGCTATCTCTCGCGTCACTCGTTGGTTCGCTTAGCGTACACGCCAAGCCAGACTCGAATTCTGCGTCTGCTCGTATTTTGGGCGCCAAATCCAGTAACGCGTGCACACCACCACAACATGCGTCTGTGGCACCGAATTGGAAAGTAGACATGTCTAAGTTAAATGGACAAGAAATCGTGAGTTTAGGAATGTGCAGTGATAACTGGGACGAAAAAGATGTCGAAGTAAAGGAGGTTGAGACACGAAAGGTAGCTGAAACGTTGGCTAGTGGGAGTAAAAAGGCGACAGCAATGATGAAACCCTTGCTTAAGACGCTTCCTATTTCTCAGTCGATCATAGATGGCGCTTTAAGTGGTGCGTTAGTGCATCGTTCGTGGGAACCTGTGTCCGTGTTGTTAGCTGAGGGACATATTTCTGGCTCAGCCGCCGCGCCTCAACTCATGGCGGCGCTTTTAGAGGAGGACATGCTCGATGAAGTCAAGAACTTTCTGCTTCACGCAAAGGATGTTTCTGCGCAAGATTTAAGTGTAGCACTTGTTACTTGTCTCAAACGAGATGCGACCGAGGAATACTTGAAAAGGCGAGCTGGTGAGACTAAGAAGGTTGCAATCACAGCTCTGGACGAAGCGGAGAAATATGTCGCAGATGAAAATCAGAGTCGGGAAGCCAAGCAAGTGAAGATTGCGCGAGCTAGATTATTAGTTGCTGCATACGATGGATTCCAACCTTGGGCGCAAGAACTGCATGTTCTCATCGCTCGCACCCTGGATCCAACATTGAGCACGAGTGTGTTGCGCCCTCTGCCCAAGGAACAGTGCCTTGCGCTCCTCGGATACCTCCTCGTTTGGGCAAAGTTCTATGCTAATTCTGGGGGATTATTCGCGACTGTGAATACATTAGCTGAACCTGGTATTCCGAACGCGAACGACGTCGTATCTTGGGCTACGGCGCTCCTCGATGCGCAGCTTTCGATGTTTTGTCTTGCAAAGGATGCCTCCGAGCTTGTCCGTGAACTCAAAGATTCGTGCGCGATGATGTTAGCGATGATGAAGCCCTTGGCCACGCTTCGAGGTGCACTTCAGCATGTGGTCGAAGGCTCCCCATTACCTGAACAAAGCGGCGTAGTGTCTACTACGTACACAATTGAAGGCGTGAACTGGTGATTAATGATTAATGATATTCTACAACATTCTAGCAATACGCGCTGCTTCTGCACCTACTTTGAGCCAAACCACCCACGTTTGCTTTCTTTATCCTTCTTCTCTTTCACGAACTGTCTATAGCGCTCGCCGGTCTCCGTGCCGCTTTGCATCAAGCGTTCGCCCATGGCGAATTTCTCATTCAGTTGCTTCTCATGGTTCCACTTTTCGTACGCGGGATAGCCATAGTACGCACCGATCGCGCCGGCAGCGACGACCCAGGCCAAACCGCCGCCATTGCGCACGCCGAACAAGTTAGACAACGTGGACATCGCGCGCGCCAGTGTGCGGTGCCGCGCGAGCCTCTGTTCTCTGTACCCTAGACGCAACACTCCCCGAGAAAACGGCGGCGCCTATCGACACTTTGCAGCGCGCAAGTCACGGGCGACGAGTGAAATCACTACGAATGCGTGGTAAGCACTCGATTCGTTCGATTACGACCGCCGCGCGGGCGCGAACGCTCGCCGTCGATGTGCAGTCGTGGTGCACGACGAGTGGCACCTGGCTGTCACGGGCGCTCGGGGCAAGAGCTGACGGCGACACGCGCGGCGTGAATGGACATCATCACGTGCGAACGATAGGTAGACGGACGTATTCGAATGGACATGGGACCGGCGCAGAAGAGCTCAAGCGGAATATTGGGATTTCGGCACATATTGATAGTGGAAAGACCACTTTGACGGAACGCATCTTGTTCTACACTGGAAGGATCAACGCTATTCACGAGGTGCGAGGGAAGGATGGCGTCGGAGCGAAGATGGACTCTATGGAGCTTGAAAGAGAAAAGGGCATCACCATTCAGTCTGCGGCGACGTTCTGCCGATGGAAGGAATCGGATATTAATATTATCGATACACCCGGGCACGTCGACTTTACCATCGAAGTCGAACGAGCGTTGCGAGTATTGGATGGCGCGATTTTGGTTTTATGCTCCGTAGGCGGCGTGCAATCGCAGTCTATTACAGTTGACCGACAAATGCGTCGCTACAACGTTCCAAGATTGTGCTTTGTGAACAAGTGCGATCGCGCTGGGGCAAACCCATGGAAAGTACTCAGTCAAGTTCGAGACAAGTTAAAGTTGAATGCGGCGGCAGTCCAGATCCCAATTGGTTTAGAAGATCAACACGAAGGTGTGGTCGATTTAGTTCGAATGCAGTCTGTCGTTTTCTCGGGAGCGAACGGGCAGGATATTACCATCGGGGAGGTACCAGAGAACTTGAAGAAACTCGCCGAAGAGAAGCGCAAAGTCTTAATCGAGTGCGTGGCTGAAGTTGACGAAGAGTTGGGCGACTTGTTCTTGGTTGGCGAAGAACCAACAACTGAACAGCTTATTGCAGCTATCAGACGGGCGACAATTGCGAATGATTTCTCGCCTTTATTTATGGGGAGTGCGTATAAAAATCGCGGCGTTCAACTTCTGTTGGACGGCGTCGTGGACTACCTTCCAGCACCGTCACAAGTGAAAAACGTTGCACTCGATCTCGCCAAAGAAGAAGCACCATTAGTACTGTCAAATGATTTGAAGGCTCCTCTCGTGGCGCTCGCGTTTAAGCTCGAAGAAGGTAAATTTGGTCAGCTTACGTACCTTCGTGTCTACCAAGGACAGATTGAAAAAGGCATGACGATTACGAACACGTCGACTGGCAAGAAACTCAAAGTTCCGCGTCTCGTACGAATGCACAGTGATGACATGGAAGACGTCACGTCGGCACCATCGGGTGATATCGTCGCACTCTTTGGAGTTGAGTGTAAGAGCGGTGACACGTTTACCGACGGAACAGTCAATTACGCGATGACATCTATGAAGATTCCTGATCCAGTGATGTCTCTCGCAATCACCCCAAAGAGTAAAGGAGAAACTGCTAACTTCAGTAAAGCGCTTCAGCGCTTCCAAAGAGAGGATCCGACGTTTAGAGTACACTTGGATGAGGAGAGTGCGCAAACTATCATTAGTGGTATGGGTGAATTACACCTTGATATTTACGTCGAACGTATGCGCCGCGAGTATAAGGTCGATTGCGACGTTGGCCAGCCGCGAGTCAACTACCGTGAGGCGATTACAAAGCGAGCTGAGTTTGACTACCTGCACAAGAAGCAGTCTGGTGGTCAAGGTCAATACGGTAAAGTTGTCGGCTACATTGAACCGCTGGAGGATAGCACGGAAGTCATCTTCGAAAACGGCATCGTAGGTAATGCTATCGCGCCTTCTTTCATTCAAGCCGTAGAAAAGGGTTTCAAAGAGGCTGCTCTCAGTGGCGGATTGGTTGGCTACCCTGTGGAAGGAGTGAAAATTGTTTTGACTGATGGGGCATCGCACGCGGTGGATTCCTCTGAACTAGCATTCAAGCTCGCTGCGCTTGCTGCGTTCCGTCAATCTTTCCACAATGCTGGTCCTAAGCTTTTAGAACCAATCATGAAAGTCGATATCACTGTGCCATCTGAATTCCAAGGTACCGTTATCGGTAACATAAACAGACGCAAGGGAAATATTAATGACTCCACGGCGGAAGGCGACGACGTCTTGATCTCATCTTTGGTACCTTTAAGCCAGATGTTTGGTTACAGCACCGAGTTGCGAAGTATGACACAAGGTAAGGGAGAGTTTACCATGGAATACGGCTCGCACCAACCGGTGACGCAAGACGTCCAAAACGAATTGATTGCCAAGATGGGCAAAGCGGCGAAATAATTTTAGTCTACGAATACAAGATCAAAAATCTAAAAACTAAAGTGTTAAATAATGAATTACGCCGCGTTGACGATTTTGTTCGGAGGGATTTGGAAATCGAAATGCATCTCGGACTTGAGTAACGTCACAAAGTCGTGCATGTTGTCACACACAAAATGCGGAACCATCTCTTCTGGCAATTCATCCACCCCGAAATCTTCTTTCCAAGCTTTAGTACGCCCACTGTCGAGTAGGACTGTGATTGCACCCGCTCTATTACCGCTCACAACGTCATCTTTAGCGCTATCACCAACCATAATGACTTCTCCGGGTTCGCATCCCCATAGTTTGCAAATGTGCAAAAGCGCATCTGGCGCGGGCTTGTATGGCTTGAATTCTCGACTCAAAGCCGGTTCAAATGGCGTAAGTGACCAAATTGAACTGTGAAAAACATCCACTGATGATCTCGCGTTACGAGTGACCAATGCACGCGGAATACCGATCGCATCTAACGTTTCCGCAACAGCGCTTGCGCCCGCCATGAGCGTCGTCGTTTTCAGTGCCTCACGTTCCATCTCTCCTATAATCTCGTACGCCTTGGTTCGTCGCTCTTCCGGCCAGGAATCAACTTCGCCTAGAATATCCGGCGTTTCGCATCCACATCGTCGCCTCATCTCCACGAAATCTAACTTTGCGCTCTGCGTGAGCGTGCCATCCATGTCGAACACGACACCCTTAATCACTTTTTTCGCACTCATGGCTCGAACAGCTTCAAACGATTTGGTTGACGACGACGACGAAGCTTGCGCTGAAGACGCACGAATAAAATTTCGTAGAGGAAAATTCGCGTGACCCGAAAGACGCTGAAGAAGAATTCTCATGTATGCGCGACTTAGAGTGTGGATAACAGGATTACTCTCGAGTCTTAAAAGGGGGGCGCGAACGCAACGGGGCTCAAAATCGATGAAAATGTTCGTAACATATCACAAGAGATCAACAAAAGAGAGTATTTTGAACCTAATCGCTATCTTCATCTTCGCTCTCATCGAGCCATTCGATGAATTTTTCAGCCTGCTTGCGAACGGCTTGACTAACCTTGGCTTCGACTTCGATGCTCGCCGCCGCCTCAACGTCATCGTTCCAAGCCTTGATGACGTCTTCTTCCACCAGATCGAATTCGTACAATTGGTTTAAGATTAAAGAGAACGCTTTGAACCCAGAAGTCGCCGTTTCAGTGACGTAGCGTTCGAAGCCACACAATAAGGCACGCTGCGTCCTGGCATCCTGGCACGCGGCTTCGACGTAATCCTTCTTGGCTTTAATTTGAGGAGGGATGGGCTCATCTTCGTCAAAGATCGCTTCAAGAAGGAAGTAGATACCAAGCTCGAGAGAGTCCACGCCAAGGCTGTCAGAGTTGAGATACTCGGCAGTCTTTGCGGCGTCATTCTTCGTAGCATAAACTCGAAGCTTTGAGATGCGAGGATCTTCTTCTTCTTCAGAGCTCTCATCTTGAATACTGGCATCCTTCATTTTGTCCGCAACGACGGTCACCATACCTGCCGCACCGTCGGTGAGTTGCTCCTCAGCGCGAGCTTTCGCAGCAGCAGCAGACGTATCAGTAGCCCAAACGACTTCGTCGTCGCCATCGTCATCGTCATCATCTTGCTCAGATGCAGAAGACGCGTCATCCACGCCGGCGGAACCTTCATCATCAGCCTTCTCCTTCTTTTCTTTCTTTTCTTTCTTCTCCTTTTTCTCCTTCTTGTCTTTCTTCTCCTTCTTTTCCTTGCGTTTGCGACGGCGTTCTTCATCGTCAAGTGCGGCACCCGCCTCTTCGCGTTCGCGTTCGGCGCGGCGGAGTTGCTTTTCCTTTTTGTCCTTTTTAATCTCGGGAGGATTTTTGCAAATAAACGTGCACAATTTATGGCGCATATCCACATCAGAAAGCGCACCGCATGCCTTGCACTTTAAGTGAATGGTATCACGCTTTGAAATCTCAATCATCGTCTCTGGGTTGCCGCACGAGAAGCACTGCACGAAGCGCTTGATGAAGCCTTCGAGCGTTTGCGCCAACTTGCCCGCGTCGTGCGCGCCGTTCACGATGCACGTTCCCGACTTTTCATCAAACTTTGTCTGAGCCCCGAGCTCATTACCAAAGAATTTCAACGTATACAGCGTCGGTCGCGCTAAAGCCTTCGACACGTCAACCAGGTTCACCACGTTTGTCTTGATCCCGTTTCCGCGACCTTCAATCTTTGATTGAATGGCGGGCATTTTATACCGATAGAACTGGTCCCCGGCGTTCGACGCGCCGATATTAATCATGCTCATGATTGCTCGTCGTGTATTATCTCAAAATTTCTCGTCAACCTCCTCACGCGTCTCGCGCTTTTCACTCGTTCTCCTCCTCGTCGTCGTCGTGTTTTCACTCAATCAAGTCTTTGGAAAACAATCGCGCCGATGCGCGCGTCGTCGTCGCGTTCGTCGTCGTCGTCGCGTTCGTCGTCGTCGCGTTCGTCGTCGTCGCGCTCGATCGTTCGCACTCGGTTAATGTCCACACACCGTGCGATAAGGGTCACATACACCCCACGTCCGTCGTCGTCGTCCCGTCGCGGTCTGGGGTTTGTGCACCACGAGCGCACTGGCGACGCTGGCGACGGGTGATTCGCACGATGGGGCGATTGGTCGCGCGCGACACTGGTGGACGCGACGCACGCGGACGACGCACGCGATGGGCACCGAACGACCGTCGCATCTGAAACTCCAAGGGTTTAAACCCATGAAGTCTGCCCTGGCGCGAGCGTTCAACGCGGACGACACGACGAGCGCGTGCGGGGTGGAGGGATTGGCCAAGGCGCACCCGTCGAGGCTGGGGACGTTGGGGACGTGCGCGCCGAGTGGATTGGCGCGCGCGCAACAGGTGTTTATGGCACAAAAGTTCTTAAATGTGCCAGCGATGCCGAGTTATGTGAAACATGAAGGAGGGTTAGTGCTCGATCGAGTGGTGGCGAACGTGGGAGCGGGAGAGTGGTGGTCGACGTTGACGTGTCGGGTGCGGGCGCAACGCGCGTGGGAGACGCCAAACGCGCGGGAAGGTAAGGCGCATAGAGCTTTGTTAGATCCATCTATGTACGCTTTGGGGGGGAGATTTCGGACGAGTGTACTCGATCGAGTCGTCGTGAAGGCGATAGGGGAGTTGGGATCGGTGCAAGGCGTTACAGAAGCCATCGCGTCGAAATTTAAAGCGGCAACCAAGCGCGGCGCGGTTGCGGCGGTCGAAGGCGACGGTGCGGCGGTTGGAGCGGGGAATAAGACCATGGATCCCACGAAAACGCGAGGAAGATTGAGTATTCAGAGTAAGATACCCGCGCACATCGTATCTATGGATATTTCCCACAATGAGCGACACCAAATGTCAGAAGGATACGTGGATGGACCGACGTCCGCGTCGGTGAGCGTGGCAAGTCGAGGACGACGGGCGCTCAACTACCGCATCGGTGCGCGCAAGTGGTTGTCCAAGGATTTACCCGCCTTCGAGCCTGCACCGGGCGGGGGATTGCGCAAGCCACCTCGTAAGGAGCTTCAAGCGGGTGCATCTTTTGAACAACAGTTTGTGCTATGGCGAGGACGTCGAAGACGCAAGGCAAACTCGACGCAGGCGCAAACTGGCTACACCGCGATGCCGCAAGTACCGACACTTAGCATTGGAGGTATTTATGGCGCCGTCGCGCGTAAGAGCTTAGATGATGATTACTCCAGTGGCAGAAGTGTGGAGTTTCAGAACTTTGGTTCCATCGCCGTGCACGCGCAAGCGGGATCGTTTTCTCGCCCATTGTTGGATTTTACATCCGTCAATTTGCGCATCGATGCCGCGGGCGTTGGTGGCTCAAGTCGACCACTTGATGCTGAAAATCAAAAGCCAATGTCTTTAGCTGACCGTTTCATCACCATGGATGGCCGATTGAAGGCGAATCCGCTTTCGGTGACCCTATCGTTGGGACAACAACTCATCGGCCCATTGAGACTGCGCGCTGAAGTGCGCGCGAGCGGCGCAGAAGCGCTCAACGCCACACGTGCCGGCATTAGCGCTATCAAGGCGCGAAAACCCTTAAATGAAGTCACCGAATCTGTGACAAAGCAACTGTTGTCGCCTGAGGTTATTTATGGCGTAGATTGTGCATTACCCCCAGTTCTCGGGAGCGCGCGCGTCGTCGCATGGTACAACGTCACGAGGCAGGAAGGTTTTGCTGAAATGCGCCTATTTGATTTATAAAAATAGTAAATGATTGCTGCTGCGCTACCTTGTATTAAAATTAAAAGCTATGCCATTAACGATTTGAATCTTCCTCCTTCATGAGTTTCGCTAATTCCTCCATGAATTTCTCAACTCCCGTGCCTTCCTTGGCGCTGATGGGAAGGATAGCCACGGGAGCCGTGCCGATGGTTTCTTCATCGAGCGCGCGGATGGCTTCAGTAAGTTCTTCCGTGCGCAATGCGGCCCACTCCAAATCCATCTTATTCAAGACAAGAATATGCGGACGTTGAACGTACTCGGGATTGTACAACTTCAATTCCTGCCGAACCACGGTGTAATCATTCACGGGGTCTTGTCCCGAGGCGTCGACGACGCACACCATGGAGCGCGTACGGCGCAAGTGGCGTAAAAACGCGCGACCAAGACCCAAACCTTTATGCGCGCCAGCGATCAAACCGGGTAAATCCGCCATCACCGTCGATGTCTCACCACTTTCCGCGAGATCATCTTCAGTTTTAATCACCCCTAAATTTGGCATGAGTGTCGTGAACGCATAGTTCGCAATTTCCGGGCTGGCGCGCGTCACCGCTTTGAGAAGTGAACTTTTACCGACGTTTGGCAAACCTACGAGACCAACATCGGCGACGACGCGCATTAAAAGTTCGATGGAGAGTTCTTCTCCTAATTCTCCACTAGATGACACCAACGATGCGGTATCAACAGCAATGTCTGAAGCCTCATAGTCTTCAACCTTGCCGTTGCGCATGCGACGGTTGACTTGCTTCTCCGCGCGCCGAGCCGCTAACCCACCAGCACCACCTTCGGCGACTAATAGCGTTTGTCCATGTTTTGTCATGTCACCGAGAAGTTCACCAGTACGTTTTCGACGCACAACCGTTCCAGGAGGTACAGGAATGTACATATTTTCCTGGTCAGGCGCCACGCGATGTCGCTCGCGTCCGCCGCTCGCGAATTCAGCTGCGCTTCCGTGATAGCCCTTCTTCCCTCGCCATGTCTTACGTTCATGCAAATGTAACAACGAATCACATTTACGATCGACGCGTAAATACACGTTTCCTCCTCGTCCACCATCCGCGGGTTCCGCCGCTGGTAACTCGATAAACTTTTTCAAGTTGCGCCCCCATTGGTACTTGAAGTTCTTCACCACTTTTGGTTTAGCGCCTTGCCATGCCTCGCCCTCACCCCCTTGGCCACCGACGACGATGATTTGGGCTTCATCAAAGTACAAGTGTTTTTCTTTTTCATCAATCACGCCCGTCTCTTTCGCTCGTCGCGCCGGTGGTGGTTTATTAGGCTTTTGCCCTGGTGCCGTGGTGAATCCGCCGCTCCCACCGCCACGCGACGTCGTCGTCGTCGTCGTCGTCGTCGATGGTTTCCCTCGCCCACCCCCGGCGCGTCCACCGCGTGCACCACCACTCTTTCCTCGTCCTCCAGCGCTTGCCCCACCTCGTCCTCCGCTCGTGCTCGCACACGTCGTCGTCGTTCGCCCGAGCGCGTGCTGCATGGCGGCGACGTTTTCTGTCGCGACGCCGCCTCGGC
>Ga0222714_10000955_pt1 | contig 32711 bp, 30 predicted proteins | sample C33_3DmetaG_FD_165048 | JGI IMG/M metagenome (GOLD analysis project Ga0222714, IMG submission 165048) | Estuarine water microbial communities from San Francisco Bay, California, United States - C33_3D | ecosystem: Environmental > Aquatic > Marine > Unclassified | place: USA: California... | reverse complement strand
TACTAATTTTCCAAAAATTTTCATCAATTGAGAATGGTAAAAAGTGAAACTTATGTTTTTGTTTATTAGTCTGATGAACTGCTTTCTTATATTCTGGTTCACCTAAAAAAATTACACTGTCAATCAAGTAAACCAATAAATTAATAAATAGTTTATGAATTTGAACAAATAACTTAAATTTAATATTTTTACTGTAAAGACCCATTGAAAATAAAGCTACTTTACTTTTGTTATTGGTTATTTTTAAAGCCAAAAGTAAAAAAAAGCATGAAAAACCAACTTTTTCATTTACAAGGATAATCAGATCAGAAGATTTCATCAATTTCAAATTTGATTTACTTGTAATCTTGTGTGTCGAACTAGGCAAGCTAAAAAATTGATTCAAAATCCTATCAAATAAATAAAAAAAATTTAATTTAGAAACTGTCTTTAAATTAAATTCTATAATATTTAAATCATGTCCATTATTTAAAAAATTAAAATAACCATAAAAAAACTCTTTGGCTGTTTCAGATTTTGAATCTAATTTATTAGCTCTTCCATTAGAAAAAACGTAAGTAATTTTTGCCACAAGATAATACTAAATTTAATTAGTATTAAAAAAGGAATTATTTAATGAATATCTTATTAATATTTAGCTTTCAAACATCCTTAAATACCTGGATAGAAAATGGATCATTAGAAAGAGAGTTGGAAATATATGAATATTTAAATAAAAAATATGGTTATAAATATATTTTTATTACTTACGATAGAGAAACAGTAAAGCTTGAAAATAAGTTTGATTTCATCAAAGTAATAAATATATACTCCAAAATTAAATACTCAAATTTAAAAGTTATGAGAATAATAAAGACCATATTCTTTCCTGTTTTGTTAAGAGATTCCATGAAATCAATTGATATGATTCAACAGAACCAACTGAATGGTGTTTGGGTATCTCTTGTTTGTAAAATGATTTATAAAAAACCTTTATTTATTAGAACTGGATATGATCAATATTTGTTTTCACAATATATGAGAAAAAAATTTTATAAACGAGCAATCTTTTTTGTTTTAACAAGTATTGGTCTTAAGTTGGCAGATTTATACTCTGTGACAAGTTTTTCAGATTATATGTTTTTAAAAAGCAAATTTAAATTTCATAAAAATAAATTAACTTTAATTCCAAATTGGGTAGATATAAAATACATAAAAAGATTTTCAACACGTAATAATCAAAAGATATTAAGTGTAGGCAGATTAGACGAACAAAAAAATTACTCAAAGATAATAAAGGATTTTGAAAATACTGCAGACTATTTACAAATAGATATTTATGGTGATGGTCCTCAAAAAATATATTTAAAAAATTTAGCGATACAACTAAATGTAAAAGTTGAATTTTTTGGAAATATTAACAATGAAGAACTTAAAAGTAAACTCAGTGAATACAAGTACTATATAACTGCTGCTAACTTTGAAGGAAACCCTAAATCAGTTTTGGAAGCGATGGGACATGGGTGTATAGTAATCGCTTCAAAGATTAAAAATCATGAAGAAATTATAGATAATGGACTAAATGGATTCCTAGTAAATAAAAATGATAATTTTTATGAAAGCTATTTAAAAATTATTAAAAATGATAATTTAGAAACTATAAGTAAAAATTCAATTAACAAAATTAAAAATTCAAACAGCTTAGAAGTAATTGGTAATAAGTTTTATGAAAAAATAAATGAACTAAAGTGACGAACTCAAGTAATAAATTTGATTCAGAAATTATTAATTTTGTTTACTGTATAGACAATAAGTTTCTAATACAATCAATGACATCAATAATATCTTTATTAGACTGCATCGATGAAAAAATAAATATTTATATAATCCATAGTAATAACTGTGATTTTGATGAATATAGTGATGTAGTTGTAAATCATAAAAATTTAGAAAAACTAGAAGTAATTTTATTTAATGAAACTAACATTTACTTCCCTAAAATTGAAGGAAGTCATATTACAGAAGCAACCTACTATAGATTATTTATTGAAAAATATTTACCAAAAGACATAGATATTGTTGTGTATTTAGATGCTGATACAGTTTGTATAAATAACCCTTTAAACGACTTAAAAAAAGAAATAATTAAATTACAAAATTCAAATTTTATATTGTCTGCAAAAGTTGAAATCCCATCTGGTGATAGTGATTTAATTAATCGTCTCAGTATTTCTGGAGATTATTTCAATGCTGGTGTAATGATTTTAGATTTAAAAAAATGGCGAAATGAAAATTTTCTAGAAAAATTAATCAAAAAAATGGATGAGATTAAAAATTCAATTATTCATTGGGACCAAGATGTATTAAATTCAGTAGTTAATGGAAAATTTTTAAAACTTCATAAAATATACAACTTTCCAAGTAATGAAATTTTTGAGCATATTTTATCTGAAGATGTAAAAATTATTCATTATCTTGGAAGCAACAAACCTTGGTTGACAAGTGGTATTTTTAATTTTGAAGCAAAGTTTTATCAATTAAATTATAAAAAATTAAAAAAAGAATATTATCACATTGAACATAAGTGGAAAAAACAATCTGTTTTAGATTTATTAAATAGTTTAAATTATATTGATAAACCTATTAAGTTTGTTATTTCATTCATTAGGAGTTTATATTAAAACTTCACTTTCACGCATTTATCCAATGTTAATTTAGAATATTTATATGAAAGTTTTAGTATTTGGAAGCAATGGTATGGTAGGTTCTTCAGTTTCAAGAATCTTAAAAAAAGATTCTTATTTTGAAAAAATATTTACCTCAAACAGAAAAGATACAAATTTATTTGAACTATCTGATACAAAAAAAACTATAAACAAAATAAAACCAGATGTCATTATTAACGCTGCAGCAAAAGTTGGTGGAATTGTTGCAAATAACACTTATAAAACTGAGTTTATATTAGAAAACCTCAAAATTAATATGAATATTCTAGAAAGCTTGGTTCCACTAAATGATATTAAACTTATAAATCTTGGTAGTAGCTGCATTTACCCTTTAAATTCTAAAAATCCAATTAATGAATCCTCAATAATGTCAGGAAAGCTAGAGCCTACAAATTCTCCATATGCAATGGCAAAATTAGCTGCTATTGAACTTGGAAATTCTATGAGTGCACAATTTGGACATAAAATAGTAAATTTAATGCCAACAAATCTTTATGGAATAAATGATAATTTTGACGAAAATGAAAGTCACGTAATTCCTGGCTTAATATCGAGAATGCACAAAGCTAAAGTTGAAGGATTGAAGGAATTTGAAGTTTGGGGTACTGGAAAACCAAAAAGAGAGTTTTTGTATGTTGATGATTTGAGCTTTGCAATATCTCATATAATTAAAAAAGATATTAATGTTCCATTACTTAACGTAGGTAGTAATGATGAGATTACAATTTCAAGCTTAGTTACACTAATTAAAAAAATAATTGAGTTTAATGGTGAAATAATTTTTGATACAACTAAACCAGACGGAAATCCAAGGAAATTGTTAGACTCATCAAAAATTCTTAAATTAGGTTGGAAGCCAAAAATGAATCTTGAAAAAGGGATTGAAAAAACTTATAAATGGTACATAGATAGTATTAATTAAATACTTGAATGTTCCCAAGTTGGCTTCAATAAGTTTTTTTCTACCAATACTTTTTCTCTTTCCGCCAATTTCAAATCACTTTCAACCATTATCCTTATAAGATTATCAAAATCTACCTCTGGTTCCCATCCAAGTTCTATTTTAGCTTTTGACGGATCTCCTAATAAGTAATGAACTTCATTGGGTCTGTAATATTTTTCAGATGAAATAATGTATTGTTCAGCATCAAGTCCAAGTTGTGAAAATGCCTTAGTTGCAAATTCTGCAACAGTGTGAGTTTCACCAGTTGCTAGAACCCAATCTGTAGGGGTTTCATGCTGTAACATTAAATACATTCCATTTACATAGTCACCAGCATAACCCCAGTCTCTAGATGCTTCCAAATTTCCAAGAGTTAATTTATTTTGTAATTTAAGATAAATTCTTGTTGCAGCTCTGGTAATTTTTCTGGTCACAAAAGTCTCCCCTCTAAAAGGAGATTCATGGTTAAATAAAATTCCATTTACACCAAAAATTCCATATGATTCTCGATAAAGTTTAGTTAAATGGTGAGAGAATACCTTACCTGCTGCATATGGACTTTTAGGGTCTAAAATTGATTTCTCATTTAGCATTTCTTTTTTAGCCCCGCCAAACATTTCTGATGAAGATGCTTGATAAAATTTTACTTCTTTTTCTAAATTTCTAATTGACTCAAGAAGCGTTACGGTGCCAACAACAGAAGTGTTTGTAGAGTAAATAGGGTTCTTAAATGAAACTGCTACATGGGATTGAGCGGCAAGGTTATAAATCTCATCAGGCTTTATATTATTAATTAAGTTTGTGAGGGATGAAGAATCTGTTAAATCGGAGTAATAAAGCTGTAATTGTTTATCTTCTGAATATATTGAGATTAACTCATCAATCCTCAAAGTATTTATATTAGAACTTCGTCTTACAACGCCGTGAACTTCGTACCCTTTTTCAAGTAATAATTTTGACAAGTAATATCCATCTTGTCCTGTAATCCCAGTGATAAAAGCTTTCATCTCAATATATATTTTTTAATTTTACCTAATACAATTCTAATTTTTTGAAATCTTTTATAGATTAACACACAGACTTTATTAAAAAGATAATTTATCAATATTCTTATCTTTGTTACATTTTGTCTCCTTTTTAGAATCAAATCTCTGTTTAATTCTATGTAATTTAAAATTTCTTTAAATTCACTATATGCATTATCGAAGTCCCATTTATAATTTAATAATTTTTCATAAAATAAATCATACTTATTTTTCATCTCATATATTTTATCTTCTAGGTTTGCTTCATTTATAGCTATTCCAACTTCACTACAATATTCTGGTAAAGCTCCACTGTAAACATATAAAATCGGCAATCTACACATCGCTGCTTCCATATGGTGATTTCCAGATGGTTCATTTATTGAACCAGTTATATAAACATGATTTCTAGATAATTCATCAGCTAAGTCTTTTCCACTAAGTGGTGGTATGTATTTTGTATTTTTAAATTTAATATTATTTGGATAATTTCCTATATATGTAAATTCAATATCTTGATTTGTACCAACAATTTCATCTAATTGTTTATATATTTTTGAACCTTTATTTTCATTTGAACTCCAATGGTGAGTGACTATTTTTAATTTTTCTTTTTTGTTCCAAGGTGTTGAATTTTTAAAATTAAATATATCTTTACTTGGACCACCTTTAATAACAAAAGACTTATAAGGATCTATACCAATACCTTCATAAAGATTTTTAAGCCAATTGCTAACAAATACATTGATATCAATGTATTTGTTACTTGATAATATTTTTTTGTTAACAAAATTGGTATTTTTTCTTTCATCACATTCATTGATTCTATGGATAGAAATAGATTTCTTATTAATAAAGTTTTGGTAAAAATCGATATCAAAATTATTATATGTACTTGTTTCAGAAGTTATTAGAGGATTTGTTAATAAAATAATATCAATATCTTTATCTTTCAAATCATTCACAATAGTATGTCCGTCTTGAATTAATTGGTTAGTTAGGTTCTGCAAAAAAGAATTTCCACCACCATATGCACCATGAGTAATTTTTGATCCTATGCTAATCTTCATAAATTTTTTTCAACATTTTATTAAATTGATCTATGCCATTTGGCAAAATTAATTGGTTTGTAGATTGATGTAAATGATTTGCATTTGGAGATGCGGTTTCAAAATTACTATTTTCAAAAATAGAATTTTTATCCATAAACATAGGTGCATAGCCAACATTTGTTGAAATAATTGGAGTTTTAATTCTTCCACATTCAACAATTGCCTGAGGACCTCCCTCTGTTCTAGAGCTTACTATATATAAATTCAGAATATTATAAAGTTCATTTAAAGATTTAATTGAAACCATTTCAAAATACTTATAAGGAATTCTTTTTTGTTCCAAATTATTAATTACATACTGTCTTCTTTTCCCACTCAAGACAACTATTAGATTAGGATTTTTCATGAACAATTTTTCAATAATTTCAAGAAATATATCGGGTCCTTTTTCTAGCTTTGGAGATTTCAAATCAAAACCTTCAGTATCTCTTTGAAAACTTCCTACTAAATAATCTTCTTTATTAAATCCATATTTGGATCTAATTGCTTCTTTATCATTAATTTCAAACCAATTATTTTGATTTACCCAGAAAGGCAAAACTTCAATTTTTTTATTTGTATACTTTCTTAAAGTATTTGCTGAGTAAGTACTTGGTGTGTGATATATGTCAACATAACTGTCTCTCTCTAAAAATTCCTGATATTGATTATTATCAAATTTATCCTCATTTATATGATGTATGGTGCAAAGTACCTTTTTTTTATTAAGTTGAGACTTTGAAATTTTTTTCCAAATCCATGGAGCAATAATCCAAATAATATTGGACCTTGAAATAAAGTTTGTTGTTGTTTTAGAATTATATTCGTACCACTCTTTTCTAATCCTGTCTACGACCCATGACTCATTTAAATTTGATAAATAGACTTTCATAAAATATCATTTTAACTCCTGCCTTGAAATATTTAAATGGACAATAATTTAACCAACTATAGATAAGAATTGTAAAAACCAACTTTCTTTATCCAATAATTTATTTATAAATTCTCTATTTTGATTTCCAATTAGTAATAGTTTGTCTTCTTCCTTAAGATAATCAAAAATTTTTTGTAATTGAGATTCGTTATTATGTTGAAATTTAAGTGGATAATTTGGAGGGAAAAACTCGTGTATTCCTCCATTATTTGGAAATATACTAGGTATACCGTTTATTGATGCTTCATTAACAATTGTAGGCTGTCCTTCGTAAAGTTTAGTAAAAGTAATAAGGCAATAAGATTTACTTATTTCTTTAATTACTTTTTCATTTGTTAGTTGTCCAAGAAAAATTATTCTTTCTCCTTGATACTTATTTTGTAAATATTCCCTCGAAGGACCTTCTCCAGCTATTTTTAAATTAAAACTTCCATCACTGAATTTTAAAAAATTCTTAATTAAATCCTCTACTCCTTTTTCTTTTGAAATTCTGCCTGCATATATTAATGACTTTTTATCTTTTTGTAACTTACTCAATTTTTGTGAATTCTGAATAATATTTCTTAATACAGATATATTTTGATTTTTTTCAAACATGTTTCTCATAAAGTTCTTTTGATATTCTGTTAGCACAAGTACTTTAAAATAAGGATCATTTAAGATTCTGTTAAATTTTTTCCCATGAAGGATAACAAAAAAAGATTTAATGTACGAATTTTTAAAATATTTGTTGAAGACTCGAATAGAGTTATTATGGTATCCACATGCTTCACAAGTATAATTTTTTTTAACATGTCTACTTGATAAAAATGTACTTGTGCAAAAAAATCTGAAATTATGAACTTTTATTATGGTAGGTATGTTCATTTTTTTTAGGTAAGAAAATATTCCTGTAGAAGCCTTGAACCATGTATTGTGAACATATACAATGTCTGGTTTAAATTTTTTTATTTCATAAATCAGTTTACTTTTGCTTTCTAAGTTGCTATTTATACAGAAATAAAAAAACTGCATAATAAAATTTGTAACTTTATTTTCAAAGTATAGAACTTTTACGTTATGTCTTTCACTTAAAATACTTGATTCATTTTGAACAGCTATATCTTCACCACCAATGTTTGCGTATTTATTGTGAATAATTAAAATTTTTTTTTCGTTACTTCTGTTCAATTAATTTTCTTTCACCATTTATAATTTCAATTTTGATCACTTTATCAAAAAATTCTTTAAATTGGTCTTCATGAGTAGAGTTGATAATAGTTACTTCCATTTGTTTTAATTTTTTATATATTACTTCTTTAGAATTTAAATCTAAATTAGAAGTTGATTCATCAAGAATTAATATTTCAGGATTATTTAAAAAAGCTCTAATAAATGCAATTTTTTGCATTTGGCCAGAAGAAAGAACTCTGTTATTAATAGTTTCGTTCAACTTATTTTCTAAAAAATTATCAAATACTTTTAATTCATTAATCAATCTCACAATTTTAGAATTGCTTACAGGGTTTTCAAGACCATAAGTTAGATTATCAAGTAAAGTTGTATCAAATATTAACGGTCTAGGGCCAACATAAGAAAATTTTTTGGAGCTAACTGTTACAGTTCCTGAGCTTGGAGTAAAGACACCAGTGATGAGACCAAGTAAAGTGCTCTTTCCACTTCCATTTAAACCTTTAACAATAACTTTTTGATTTTTTTTAATTGAAAAATTTAGATTTTTAAATATCACCTCTTCACTGTTAGCATAAGAGAAATTTACATTATAAAAATTTACAGCTAGTTCATTTTCAATTGAGTTGTTGAGCATAAAACCTTCAGAATTAAACAAAGGATTGTATTGCTCAATTTCATAAAATTTTGTTAAGTGAACATGTGAGTTTGAAATTTTATTTAGAGATCCTGATAAGTTACTTAATGATTGAAATAATCTTAAAGTTATACCTACAAACTCTAATGAGACATTAAAAAATCTTGAAAAGTATATGGTTATTATCGAAAGAAGCATTAAAGTAGCAAAACTTGGTACAAAATTTATTAATATTGAATACTTGTTATTTTTGTAATAGTTAACATTTAAGGATTTAACCAGATTACTAAATCTATCTAATTCTTCTCTTTCTTTGTTAAGGAGTTTTATAAAAAAAGTATTTTCAACAACTTTTTCGATGTCCTTATTCACTTCCAATCCAAAATGATATGCTTTATCCATATATTCTCTTGATAATTTAATTAACTTATAAATAGGATAAAATAGCAAAGATATTCCAAGAAAAAGAAAAGATATTGTTGATGTATCGTTTAAAAATAAATAAGATGTAAAAGCTAAAATCTGTAAAAGATAATTTAAAAAACTTGCAAAACTGCTGTAAAAAAAAGAAATGTGATCGGAAAGTTTATTAATAAAATAAAAAATATCAGAATTTGAATAATTTCTTTTAGTGAACGCTTGATTTAAAAAATATATTTTTAAATTTTGCTGAATAGTTAATTCTAACTTTTTTAAAATTAAATTTTGAGATACACTACAGATAAGTCTTAAGATTACAATTAATGGCAGAAATGCTTTAACTTCAAATAATGCAACTACAAAATTTAAGCTTTCAGATATGCTAAAAGTATTAGTTAATATATAAGAAAAATTTAAAATTATTAAAATATCTAATGCTGCAAGAGCTTGAGCAAGAAACACAGAAAAAATTATTGTAAGTTTCTTATTGTTTGTTTTAGTTAGCTTGGAAATATATAGAATATCTTTTATAATTTTTTTTAATTTAAACAGCACAAGATAAATTATAGTCTTTTATAAATATCAATATTTAATCCAATATCTAATATCTAAGTATTCTTGATTATCTAATTTTGTATTAAAAAATTTCTTGTATTCTTGATTTAACTTATCAAAATCTAAAAAATTAAGATCTTTCCAAGAATCTATAAGATACATGGGTACGCCTTTATCATAAAAATTAATTAAAAATTCTGATTTTTTTACAATTGGAAGAGCTTTCACTGTTAAAGATTCCCAAAATCTGTGAGTATCTAGCCCATTTCCTGGTGGACAGATATTAAACTTATATTTTGAAAGTTCATTTATATAGATTTTATGATTTGGAAAACTTAAAACTTCTATATTTTTACTCTGTTGAATATTTCTTAGAAGAGTTTTTCTTTCTAAATTTGTATTTGGGTTGAAAGAGCATAAAATTTTTGAATCTTTTGTTTTTGTAAGATTTAAATTTTTAAAATGATTTAGTTTTCCATTTTTTAAAAAACTTCTATTTTCTATTCCTATTGGTATTGGTTTTACTGAATCTGAATTAAAAGAAACATTTTGCCCATACCAGATATCTCTATGAAAATTAAAATTTTTAACATTTATATTATCTAGATTTATATCAGAATTATGAGTGACTAATTTTATCGGAATAGTAATTTTTGAATAATAAATATTAAAAAATTCATCCAAATAGTCGGTTTTAACAAAAATTAAGTCATTTTTACGTATTTTATTTAAATCAATTTTCTTTACCTCATCTAAAATATGATCTGATAAATTCCTAAATGTATCGCCAGTTATTTGAGGATAACTAGAGAGTCTTATATATTTTCTAAATCGTCTTAAATAAAAGATATAAATAGAATTGACAATTTTTTTATTTATTTTTTTTATAAAATTTTTAAAATTCACTTAATAATTCTCATTCTAGTTTAATTAATAAAAGAAAATTTTTATAAAATTTTTTGTATACACAAATTATCTAATTTCTTAATTTAAATTATGTAATTAGAATAATTTAGTGTCAATAAAAAAAAATGCATTGCTGAGAATTCGTAACTACTCAGTTGGTATATTTGCACAAATTTTTACTATATTTTTTTTAACAACTCAGTTAGATATTCTACAATTTGGTGTTTGGGGTGTTGCAAACTCATTTATTTTTGTTTTATCTACAATATTTCAACTTTCTTATTGTGAAGATATAGAAAAATATTTTCCAAATCTTAATAATGATTTAAGACAAAAGACACTTGTAAAATATTTGAAGACTGTAGTTCTTTGCTTACCTTTTATTGTAGCAATTCTTGTTTTGATTAATTTTACTAACTATTTTAGAGTTTTAGAACTATCAAATCTTTATTATTTATTTTTACTAATTTCTTTCCATGCGATAATTGAGTCACTACTTGCAATCTTTGATTCCTACTATCTTTCAAAAAATTTTAGTAGGTATTATGATTCTGCTGACTTATATATTTATAAGATTCCTAGATTGGCTATTTTTGTAGTTTTAGTAATTCAAGGATATAGTGTTTATTATTTATTATTTAGTTCTTTAATTTTAAGAATTTTGCTTTTAGTTCAATTGATCCTTAAAGAATTTAAAACTTTTAATACTTTTTTAAAGCTTTTGCTATCAGTTGAAATATTTAAAAATAACTTTATTAATATCAAATATACGTTTCAGGCTTTTGTTAACAATATACTCTATTTTTCATTTTTAAATTTACTATTTCTAATAAGTATAAATAACTTAGACAGTCTTGATATTGCTCATTTTTCATTATCTATTTTAATTATTAATAGCTTAAGACCAATATTTAATTCTCTACCGAGTATATTAAGTCCAATTATATCAAAAGAAAGTTTTATGAACAAAAATCCAATTCACTTAATTAATGCATCTAATAAAGTAAATCTTCTATTTATCTCAATATCATTAACTGCATCTATTTATATAATTGAAAATAAATTATTAATAAATTTTTTCTTAAAAGATTATTATGTTGGAATTTATAAATTAATTTTTCTTTCAATATTTGCATCTACATTAAGAAGTACTTACTTTAACAAATATTTAAAACTTTTATTTAAAGGACTCGAGTCTAAACTTCTAAAGTTCAATTTAGTTTTATCATTAATTTTGTTGGCTACATTTGCAATACCCTACGAATTTTACAAATTAAATTTTTTATATTTTTATATGTTTTATGAATTAAATTTATATTTTTATATAAATCATTTATATAATTCTGAGAAAAGTTTGTTTAAAGAAATATTTCAAGATTTAAATTTTTCTTATATTTTTATTTTGTTAATTTGTATATTTTATATGCTAAATATTTATATTATTGAATTGTTGTTTTTGTCACTTTTAATTATATTTTTTGACTTTTTGAAAACTTTTAAAATTTTTTTTCAAAAGAAGATTAACCTTAATAATATTTGGGAAAGTTTAAAATAATAAATTTTTATAAAAAATGAAGAAATATTTAAAAAATGTCGCATATATTTTATCTTTATTATTTTTAATTAAAGTAATATCTGAAATCAAAATTGAAACATTCCAAGAACTATTAAATTTAAATAAGTTTAATATCTTTTTTTCAATTGTTTTTTTAACACTTAGTCAATTACTTATAGGTTTAAGTTGGAGTAATTTTTTAAATAAAAATTACAATGTAAAGAAAAAAATTTCGTTTGATTTGTGGCTTAATTCAATTTCTGCAAAATACTTACCAGGTAAAATCGCAAGTCCAATACTAAGAATTGAAGATAATATTTTTAAAGGTAATAAATTTGAACTTTACAATCATATGCTAACTGAAACAATAATCTTAATATTAATAAACATTGTCATTGGTTCTTATATTTTTTATAAAAATATATTTAATTATCTGACTTTTTTTTTGATTGTAAATATATTTTTTTCTATTTTATTTAGATTAAATAAAATAGAATTTAAAAAGTTTAAACTATCTTACCTTAAAAATATTTTCTACCTTGAACTATCTTCAATTTTATCTTTTCTAGGAATTTATTTTTTTATTAAAGCATTTAATTTACCAAATGATTTTGATTTATCACTTATTTATATTTTTGTCTCTGGACTTTCAATGTTAGTTTTTATAGTTCCAGCTGGAATTGGTATCAGAGAAAGCTTATTTATTGAAATAGGGAATTCAAATAGCATTAATACTTCCTTGCTTGCTTCAATAGGTATTTTATTGAGAGTTTTAAATATTTTAGTTGATTTAATATTTGTAATTATTTCATTAAGGGCTTTAAAAAATAAGAAAATTTAATTTATTAACTTCTTATATTTAAGGAAGTTGTAAATCTCTTTAGATGGGGCTGACTTTTTTTGAGGAAAGGGTATTCTTTTATTTAGATTGTTCATTACAAATTCATAAGAATTCTTAACATTGAAGTAAGAAACAAGCATATTTTCATTCAGAGCATATGGTCTTTCTGTTCTGTCCCGCCAAATAACAGTCGTATTTCCTAAATAAAAACATTCCTCTTGAATAGACCCACCATCAGTAACAACTATTTTTGAACATCTAAGTTGATTAATAAAGTCTTCATGTTCAAGTAAATCATATAAATTAACTTTATTGGAAATTTGTAAATTAAACTTCTTAATTGAATTCATAGTCGGTTCATGAAGATACCAATTTACATCAAATTTTTCGGAAAGCATTTCAATTAATTCTATAAAAGCTAGTAATCTTTTTTTAGATAAAATATTTTCAGTTCTGTGAAGCGTAGCTGTGACTAAATTTTTCTTGACATTATTTTCATCACTTTTCTCACCTAATGTTTCTAAAACAGTATTTTCGCTAACTTCTAATACAAATTTTCTTTTAAAGTTATTTGAAAGCCTGTTGTAAGATTCTGGATCAAAACAAATCAATATATCACTGAATTTAGAAGTAATTTTTCTTATAATTTCTTCAGGGAAAGGATTAAAAAGTGAACTGCTTGTTAATCCGCTCTCTAAATGAAGCACTTTACAATTATTTCTTTTTCCCCAAAATAAACCCATTAAAGTACTTGCTGTGTCTCCGTGAACAACGCAAATGTCTTGAGTGCTTTTATTTTCTTTTTCTAAAGATCTAAATATGAGATTTTTAAATATAAATTTGCAAAACCAAATAATACCTTGGAAATATTTTGAAATGTTTTTTTCGTTAGAATGTAAATTTAAAAATTTAATTTGATTATTTAAATTTTTAAATATATTTTCTGTGATTTGTGCGTGCTGTCCTGAATCTACTATTACAACTGATAAATTATGATCATGAGATAAAACATTTAAAAGTGAAATACATTTAATAGCTTGTGCTTTTGTCCCAATAAAAAAATATATATTTTGCATATAAATTAAGATACTGTTAGAAAAAAATAATTAAATCGAAAATTCTATTTTCTAGTTTGAAAACTACCCAGAGCTACTGAAATTATTGGTAGGTAAGAAAAAAGTAGATATCTAGGGTAAACATGAAGATGACATAAAAAAGCACCCTTAATAAAACCAAACCAAAAAAGATTTATTGATAAAAATACAATACTTAATAACAACATTTTTTGACTATTTTTATTTTTAGTTGAAAAAAATAACAAAATTGTGATTAAAAAAAATATCAAAAGATCAATTTCAAAAATAAAAAAATCTAACATCTTAATATTAAAAAATTCAATTAAAAAATTGTACAGTCCACCTGATGCACAACTCTCTATTGAAGAGTTGCTATTGTTGAAAAGATTATATTTTGCAATTGAAGACAAAAAAATAGTTAATGAGTCAAAATAAGTAGTTCCTAAAAATAAAATTTTTTGTAAAATCGTAATTATTTCTGTAAAAATATATGCAAAAATAAAAATTAATAGATTTTTGACCAAAAACTTTTTTTTCTTAATTATGTAATTAAAACTATTTTTTTCAAATAATAAAATTCCCATAATAAAGTTGAAATAAGGTAAATATCCTTGAGTTCTTCCTGCAAGTAGACATATGAAAAACATTGTAAATACAATTACGTAATTTTTTTTATAAATTATATTCTTTCTTAAATTGTCATTTGATAATACTAAAAATGGCAAAGCAAAGTAAAAATAGCTAGATCCTAATGAATAAATATTTGTTATAAAAAAACTATTCAAAACGTTAAAGGCTAGAAAAATAAATGCGGATAAATAATTGTATGATTTTTTAATTTTGATAGTAATTATTGAGAAGCATAAAAACGAGATAGTTAGGTAAAAAAGCTTAATGTAATCATACATATCTACTTTGAAAATATTTGTTTTACTAATTAAAAATGGAATTAATCTTGAAACAATTCCGCTAGACTTTGAATACCTAACTTGCATAACTTCATTTGGTAATTTACTACCCAAATAATAATTTTTGTTTAGTTCATCAGTTGCCTTATAGATATTGTTTTCAACAGAAAAGCCATTAAGTTCTTTACTTTTATAAACATAACCGACGGGAAACATTCCATAACTAGTAACTCCTAATTCTCTGCTATATTTAACACCTGTTATTATAAAGTTTTCATGTTGAGAAAATTTATTTAAAAACAATAATCTATCTACAGGAAAAATAATTTGTAAAAAAAAGAGAATATAAATAAAGATTAGAGATGAGAACAAAAACTTATTTTTAATCATCGATAAATAAATATTTTTCAAAATACTTTTTTTCTATTTCAAAAGATTTTGAAAGTAGCACCACCCAAGAAATAAAAAATAATAAAAATATAGTAAACCATATTGTTTGACTTCCTGTGGAATAAAAATATCTTATGCTAAATAATTTAAACAAGCTAAAAAACTGAAAAATCATAAAAGTTATTGCAGCTAAATCAAGTAAGAATGACGTTTGGAGATCGGACAATCTAATTTTATAATTTATTCTCAAAAAATATCTCTTTAGACTTTCCTTGAACAAACGGAAAAACATCGCCCATGGCCTTATATTTTTTTTATTTTCAAAATAAGTTACTTTATTATTAAAAATCATATATCTTAAATTTTCGTAATATAGTTTTTGGGAAAAAAATAAACAAACAAAAAAAGGATACCCATATTTGTAAAATCTTTTAGTAAGTTTGAAATCTTTTAACGATTTTTTTGAAAAAGCCATTAATCCATTTAGTGGATCGGTTAAAAAAGGGTTGCCTGATGCAAATTTTAAAAGCAGTGAAGCTAATAAGTTTCCAAAATATCTAATTTTAGGTATATCACCAATAATTCCGCCATTCCAAAACCTATTACATTTGATAAAATCTAATTTTTTATTAACAATTAAGTCTTTAATTTTTTCAATATCTGATTTATCAAATTGATTATCGCCGTCAATTTTAACTAAGTAAGAATTTTCTGAATTTAAAAAATAATTTATTAATATTTCAAATGACCTGCCAGCACCATAATTAACTTCATTTTTTAAAATAACTAAATTGTTATATATCATTTTTGCATCTAAAAGAATTTTTAATGTACTATCAGTGCTGGAGTCTTCAACTACTATAATCTGATCAAATTTTTTATAATTTTCCTTTATTATTGTCAGAATATTTTTTTCTTCGTTATACGCTAAGATTCCAAGAGCTACCATATAAATATATTATAGAAAATGTAATACTATCAAACCTATAAATTCTTTAGTTTAAGAATTAAGCTGTAAGATTATCAATTCACCTAATGTTGTAGTAACCATTATTTTTTCTTCTATATGGTTAAAAATATTCACTGATGTTATTTGGTTGATACCCTGAATAGGATAAATATTAAAACTCGCATCAGTTAAGTTGTATGAAAATAATTCTTCTGATAAATAGTCTGCAAAAAATATATCAAAGTTATATTCACTTGAAGAATTTATTAATATGTCTCCACCAATTATTGCGGCTTTATAGTGATCGCTAGATCCTTCACAATTCTTTTTTGCGCCAAAAAGATTCAATGCGTCACAAGGATAATGATTATAGTAAAAATCAGGAAGCTCAGAAGATTTGCTTACAAACTCTGCCCAGCTTAAACTACCTTTTTCAATTTCTAGATCTAATTTATAATTTTTTATTTTATCAATATCTTCTGATAAACTTGTTCCTTCAAAAACTGGCCAACCTAAATTAATTTGACCATCTTCAAGATTCACTTTATTCAGTTCTTCATTTTGACTCAAGCCTGTATCAAAGATAATCAGAAAAGACCCTACTTCAAAAAACTGCCATGGATTTCTTAAGCCAAATGTAACAACATTTTGTAAAGCATTAGATTGATTGCTTTCTTCCATTTTGTAAATGTTTTCAATTTTTGTATTTGAATGTATATTAGTTAGCAAAATTTTGCCTTTTAAAGATCGATTATCTAGGGGGTCTGGATTTAATCTAGATAATGCATTGCCTTCATGAAAATCTCCTAAAGATATTAAATAATCACCAAAATAATCTGACCAAATTATTTTTCCTCCATAATGAGTTCCATAATTTTCTTTCTTTTCTGCAATATCTTGAAAAATTACAGTTGAATTTATTATCTTAAAATCTTCAGCTTTATATTCATATAATTCGAAGGTTAAATAACCACTTTTATCAACATAAGAAACTAAAAAATCATTGTGTGAAGGGCTAAATGCCATACTTAAAAGTCCAGTTTCTAAACCTGAAAATTGAACTTTTTCAGATAAATCTAAAAATATTTTTTGAATTTCCTCTTCAAAATTGTGTTCATAAATTTTTCCATCTTGTGAGAGAACAAAGTGCTTATCATTAAATTTAATAATATTAGAAATTGATGAACCGTAGTTGAAGCTATAAGTAATTATGGGTGGATTCATACATTTTGGAGGATTGTAAGAACCTAAAAATGACTTACAACCAATCACAGAGAAAAAATTATGATCAAAACCAGGTTCTAAGATTTTTTCTGAATCTTTAATATTTGTTTCTACATTGTTTTGAGAAGCAATAACGCTATTAGGTTGTGGATTATTTAAACTACATGCTGAAAATATAGAAAATAGTGTAAATATTGAAATTGTAAATTTTATTTTTAATGAAATCATAATAACAAATCCCTATAAGAATAGTTCGATTAACAATTAATATAACTTCATTTGTTTTTAGTTAATTATTTTATTTAAATTTTTATATATAAAAAAATTTGCGTGACGAAGTCTAGAATAATTTTTAACTACTTCTATTAATTTATAATATGTAGCATGTAACTCTACCTAAGAAAAAAAATTTTTGTTTCTTACGTGTCCTTTAGTTTAAATTTTATCATCATAATTTCTAATATTAAAAGAGTTAAGCTGATTACTATCACCACAACCGAATTCATCCACAAATTTAATATTATTTTGTTTTATAAATGAATTTATAATCTTTGAGTTAAACTCTTTATTCTTGCCATACGAACCTTGTCCTGAAGTTTCGTTAGATAAATATCTATTATTCCAACAATTTTCAACCCCGGGAAATTTATAAAAGCTATTTTTATATAATTTATTATTTTGAAAAAAATATTTCTTATACAATGTATATAAAATATTTTTGCATTCTAAAACTTAATAACTAACAAACTATCCTGTTTTTTTAAAAAAATTTTAATCTTTATTTTAATATTGTCATCATAGCTACTCCTATTTTTGGAGGCCAAGTAGATATAATTTTTTTTCTAAATAGCAAATAGTATATTTTGTAAAATATTTTGGGATATACCCATGGGAGCTCATGTTTTTGAAAATCATGAGAAGTAATCAAATCATCAATATTTATTACATAATTTGTTTGAGAAATTTGAAAAGTAGAAATTATTGCGTCAAAAAATTCTTGAGTGTTATAAATATTAATATTGTCATTTTTGGAAAATGAAATATCAAATGTAAGAACAAGTTTTCCATTTGGCTTTAAAATTCTATATAATTCTTCAACAACTTTATTGTAATTTTCTATATGTTCAAGTGTTGAGATGCAGTAAATTAAATCATACTCGGCATCTAAAATTTCTAAATCTTCTAAGTTACTTTTAATAAAATTAAACTTAGTATTTTTATAATATTTTTCAGTTGAATTTGAAAAATCTACCAAGTCAATATTGATATTTTTAAATTTGCTCTCTAAAAATAATGGAAAAAAAGTTATACCACATCCAGCATCAAGTATTTTTTTATTTTCTTCTATCTGTTCAAAAACAAATTGATATTCAGCTTTTCTAGAAAAGTGTAGAAATGAATTCTTAATCCAAACTCTATTGTAAACAAACGATTTTTTTGTTTTAGAAAAATCGTTTGAAAATTTCAACATTTCGTTGAACAAATTTGAACTCAAATACTCTTTGTATAATTTTTTTGTTAATGGTTGTAAATGTAACATTAATACAAATTATAGTTTAAAGTTAAAAATTAGAGTTTCCACATATTATATTTGTCTAAAACTAAACCATAGGTTTCTGGTACATCTAGGTATTGATTATTTAGAAACTCAAATAGCACTATATACTCCTCTGTCATTGCAGAAGGATAAGATTCAAGATAAGTATTTAATTCAGTTATATATGTATATAAACTTTCATCAAAACTAAAGACAGTTTCTAGATTATTTCTATATTGTCTGAGACATTCTTCTGAAGTTGTAACTATCTCTGTTGCATCACTACATAGTTCTGCTTCTGAACCTATATTTTTGTTATAAATATCTACAATGTTGAAATCTACAGTTGGTGCATGGTGGAATAGTCGTAATTGTAGTGTCTTGTACTGTAGTAGTTGTAATATTTTCACCCACTGTTTCTTCACTATTATCAGCGCAAGCACACATAAATAGCAATAAGAGTATGGATACTTTTTTCATATTTATAATTCGAAAAAATTTTGGTGACAGTTTTAAGAAGACTTCTTTTGAAGTAAAAATACAAAATTAGTCTCCGTCATCTCAATTATTTGAGATTCAAAATTTTTGGGAATAATTTTATTTATTATCAACCATGTATCAATAGTCCAAATTCCAATATCTTCAATTATAAAAAAACCGTTTATTTTTAGGTTATTTAATGCAAACAATAAAGTATTTAAATTAGAAAGTTGATAATGTAATCCGTCATCAATAATCAAATCAAATTCTTCTTTAACATTATCAGTAATATTTTTAAAAGTTTCTAGATTATTCTGATCTACAAAAAATGTTTTTATTCTTTCCTCAGAAAATAATATTTTTTTGTCTATATCTGCTCCATATATTTTTGATTTAGTAAATGTATCTTTAAATCCTTTAACCGAAGCTCCAGGCTTACCAGATAATCCCATAGAGCTGACTACTTTTGGGTCATTAGTTCCTAAACCTATCTCTAAAATATTATATGGATGCTCAGTATCTTTTAATACACAAGAATAAATTAAATGATAATTGTTTCTAACTTTATCTGATCCATAAATTTCTAAATTTTGACTTAATTTGTCCTTAATTTTTTCTGTATTCTTGTGTTTTTTTTGATCATAGAACATTGAATAAGTAAGAATATTATTTTTAGCTTCAAACTCTGCAATTTGAGCAATTTTTGGAATTGTTTCATTTATATTTTGGACTACAAGTGGAACAAACGATTCATAATCTTGATTTCCATGAGGCTTGAAACTACTAAATGTTGTTAATAAATTTAAACTAGTTTTTTTTCGAGGGCTGTTCCAAGGAGGTTTTACATGTGAAATAATTTTATTTTTTAGATTGTAATATGCTTTCATAATTGTGGCCAGAGGCAGAATCGAACTGCCAACCTCTTGTTTTTCAGATAAGGGCTAACCTTTTGACCTTAGTTTATTATAACTAATTTAAGTTGATATTTCGGTTGCTTCTAACAAACTCTATCTCACAGTGAGCGGTAAAAAACAGAATTTTATGGTGAGCGAGTCACAGTTTGGTCACAGTTTGGTCACAGTTTGGTCACAGTTTTAATTTTATTGATGATTCAATGAAACCTTATCGCTTTAAGAAACGAAATTAGATGTTTAAGTTTCCATTGATTAGCAACTATGTCGTAAATAATATCAAACATTAAATTAAACTTGCATTACTTTATTGACAAACTCATTACTGAGGATACGTAATAAAATATTTGTCCTAATACAACTTTACATGTTTCTTTTTGTTTTTGTCACTTGTTCGAAATCATAAAGAATGAATTGATATCAAAAACTTGTATAAAAAAGAAAACTTCATAATTTTTTTAAAAAATTATTAGTATAGTGAGATAATCAATAATTTTTTAGATAGGTAAAAATGACTAATAGCTTAAAAAATTGAAACGTATTCTCAAAAAGTTAAAAATTTCAAATATTTTATTTGATTTTTTTATAAGTTTTTCAGAAAAATTTTTTTTAATAAATTCAAAAATTTTAGAAAAAATATTTAAATATAAAATTTTTAAAAGGATTGTTTTTAATTTACAGCCAACCAATAAATTAATTTGTATAAATACAAGTTTTGGAAAATTTCTAATTAATACAGAAAATAAAATAATATCAAAAAAGAGTTTTGTTAATAATATGCCTTACTCAGCAAATACAGTAAAAAAAGTTCTGGAAATTTTAGATAAAGAAAGTATTTTTATTGAAATTTTTGTTGATGTAGGTGCAAATATTGGAACAACTTCAATTTCTGCATCATTTCTGAATCCTAATTTAAACTTCGTATGTATTGAAGGAAGTAAGAAAAATATTGAACTACTGGAACTTAATGTAAAGTTGAATAATTTAGAAAATAAATTTGAAATTTTTAATTGTGCTGTTGGAAAAAGCGAAATGTCTAATTATTTTGTCGAATTTAAGCGAGATTCTGGTATATCTAGGGTTTTTGAAAATAACAATGAAATTGAAGAATACTCTAAAAAATTCGGATTAGAAGTTCAAAATATTGTAAATATTAAAACAAAAAATATTGATCAGTTAATAGATATAAAAAGCAGTAAAAACATTTTCTTTTGGTTGGACTTAGAAGGATTAGACTTAGATATTTTGGAAAGTAATATTACAAAATACTGTAAGCCAGTTATCTTTGAATTTACTCCCACAAGCTATAAATTAAAAAATACAAATTATAAAGCAGAACTACAAAAACTAGAAAGACATCTTTTAAATTGTGGGTATAGATATTTTTATGTTGAAGTAAATGATTTTAAAAAAGAATTTATTGAAATTAATTTTTTAGTGGAAATTGCAGAATATATTGGCGAAAATAAATCTTTTACAAACATACTTATTATATAAACTGTATAACTGGCGTATGTGGTATCTATAAAAACAAGAAACAACATAGCGTATGTTAAGTACAACTTCTAGTAACTTACACTTATCTGCTGGTTATGTAGGTATAAAATTTAAAAAACTAACCCCAGTGTTTATTGGGTTTTTCAGTAATGTATGTCGCCAAAGTTGTCGCCATTTAAGGAAGTTCTTATTCTGACCTCTGTAAACACCAATAGTTATTGGTGGCTAGAGGCAGAATCGAACTGCCGACCCTTTTTTAAATATGGGCTAACCAATTGACCTTAGAGATGATTATAACTAATTTAAATTGATTTTACACTCTTTGCTGCCAGGCTCTAGGATGCAGTGAGCGGTAAAATAAAAAGAAGTTTTTAGTGAGCAGGTCATAGTAATTTTATAAATATAAATAATCTATGGTTTAAAAGCTGTTTTAAAAATACCATTTTTTTTAAATATAACCCCTTCACCTTCTGGAACACACTTTGTATTTGCCCAACACTGCAGATTCTCAGCTTGAGGCTTAACCCAATTTGTAGATATTTTTATATATTCTATTTCTTCATTTATTCTCGGATCAAAAATTCTTAGCTCATTATTTGAGAGAAGTGCAATATAAGAACTTGACTTAACTAGTAATAATACTGAGAGAAAAATTAAACAGTATATGCTGTATTTTGAAATCCATAATTTTGGTTCTCCAGCAAAAAGACCTAATAATGAAATAATAAATAAACAAGTACCGATAAAGTACCTTGCAATAGGACCATAAAAAAATAAATATATTAAATTTACTAAAATATAGCTATTACAAATTAAGAGAATTATATTTTTAGTTGGAGTTGAAATAAAAAATAACAATTTAATTATGTATAAAAATATTAGTGAAATAGCAAAATTAAAAAGTACTTGTATTCTCACTTCAAAGGTACCCGTCTGTTGAATCCACTGATTGAACGGAATTGAAAAGTCATATGTCTGACTTTGAGATTTGGCCAATTCTGCAAAACGTAAAGTTGATCCATCAATATACCAATCAAAATAATTGATGCATGTAAAATTTAGTGGGTAAATAAAACAACCTGTGGTAAGAAAGCTTTTAGTAAGCCATGAAATTATAATAAAAATAATTGGAAGGTTAATATAAAATATTCTTTTAAGAGAATATGATTTACTTTTTATTAAATATATAAGTAAAAAAGTGTAAAATAATAACAAAAAGACACTCGACACTTTAATTTGGTACACAAAGAAAGAAAGCAATGAAATTATAAAAATTTCATAGTCTTCAACATCTTTATCAATAATTTTTTTTAATATAACTAGAGAAAGAAACCAAAAAAGTATTCCAACAGGTACATCCTGTTTAGTTACGCCTTCAATATATAAAAAACCATTTCTGCCACCTCCAAATCCAAAATTGTCAAATATAGAAAAAACTAATAAAAATAAAGCAACGTTTTTCAAAGATTGATCGAGGTTATTTAAAATAAATTCTTGAAGTAACAAGTAAAAGAAATGTATAAAGTATATGTTAAATATATGTAATAACACAAAGGAGCTATCAAACCAAAGCACTGATGAAATATATTCAGTTATTGACAGCATTCCTAACTCCCAATAAATATTTACAGTTCCAATAATTAAGTTTGATTCCCGAAGCCAATTCTGATTTGGTATCGAATAATATCCAGCATCAAAATTAAACGCTGTGTCGAAAGTAGAAATAATTAATATAGATGGAATAATTAAATATAAAAAAATATTTTCAAATTTTTTTATATTTTTAATTTCAAATTTAAATTTTTTAAATGTACTCATACTGAATATGAAAATTGAACCAATTAAAATTCCTGTATGTTTAAGTGGAAATAAAAAATTGTAAATAACCAAAATATTTCCCAATATAATTATCCCTAACAAAGGATAAAAAACTTCTTTTTTCACATAAAGTAATTTATAAATTTGTTTGTTCTCTTTGCTAAATTTTAAAATTTTAATAAATATGAATTTGCCAAAAATATAAAAGTAAGCATAGAAGATTAAATATTTACAAAATATTGAAATATAAGTAATAAATGCCTCTACAAACATATAATTTCCAAAATAATGAAATAACTTTTTTAATTATTTAGTTTACAGACTCTATTTAAAATTTTCTAAAAAAATAAATCTGAAATAACTTTTTTATTATAATGTTTCCAAAGCAGAATCAATTATTGATGGAAAATTTAAAAATAATTATTTTACTGGAAGCTTACTAAACTCTGTCTAAGACTGTAAGTTTCCATATTTGCCGGACGCAGAAAGCCCATTTTCAATATTAGTAAATGTTATAGAGCTTCTTTATAGATTGTTTAAATTTTGAATATGATGTTGGTGAACTGGGCAAATCATTGAATATTTCATAATTGTTCTCTTTTAATAACTTAAATTCAACAATATTTTGGTGGCCAGAGGCAGAATCGAACTGCCGACCCCTTGTTTTTCAGACAGAGGCAAACCACTTGACCTTTCTTCATTTTACATTATTCATTATTAATCTGCGCTCATTTACTAGAGGCTCTAAAACGCAACGAGAGCTATGAAACAAGGATTAATGAAATGAGTATGTCGCCATTTTGTCGCCATTTTTAATTTTATGAGTTTCATTACTCCCAAAAAAATCCTGTGTGACCTAGTAAGTATGAAATGCCAAGCAAGAAAGTAATTATATAAATTAAAATTGTTAATACTCCATAGAGGCCTTTCCCAGCAATTTTTAAAGGCAGCATCAATATGTAAATCAAGACAGAAACTAGATTTTCTATTTTTCTTGGTATCCCACTGTGGTCTTTTGTAAACCACTGATTTGCCCTACTTGTTGATTTTTCATAGTCAATTATGTAATTTTCTTCATCCATTAGTTTCATTACAATAAACTTTTTTCTAATTGCATTAGCTAATAGCCAGTTATAAGTTTTCACTAAAACTAACCTCGCAAGTAGCACTTCCTGCATTGAAATCTTCATCTATTATCTCAATAAATACTGAAAATTTATCTCCATAATTTTCTCTTTCTACACCATAACCAAGTGAGACAACTTCTCTAGCTTTAGGTAGTTCAAATACATCAGGTGCAGGGTTGAAGTCTGTATCTATGTAAAATCTTGAATATAGTTCTCCATTTTGAGTAACTGATACAAAGAAATTAATGATATCTGAATTCGCAACATACATATCAAACTCTAGTGTTTCATCAATTGTTTCTATAGGCTCTATTGGGCAGTAGGTAAATACAACTTTAGGTGCTGATGTGCTAATTAATAGAGCTGAGAATGTAATAGATAATATAAAAGCCATTACGAATGTGAAGTCAGATATTTTTTTCATATTTATTTGTTCTTTAATTGTTTATTAACTAATTGTAAATTTTCTAAATTTAGTCCATCAACATTTAAATAATTAGCAAACATACTAGCTAGAAATCTAATAGAAAAAGTTTCAAGATTATCAAGCATAAATCCATAATCAGGATGCAATTCAAAGTACATAAATTTATCAAATGATTCCATAGCTACCCTACTAGAGCTTTCTTTAACTCTATTTCCAAAAACATTAGCCTTACCAACATACAGCTGATTTTCTTTAGAGTTGTGAAGCAAATAAATCACATTAGACCTGGTTTTATAGTTTTTAAGCTCTTTTTTATCCAACCACTCTGTTGAAAAATCGACAAACAATTTTTCTCTACTTTTTTTGTTTGAATTTTCGTCTTGCCAAAAAGCAAATAAATTCTTATCTTCTAAGAAATTAAACATTGCATCAAAATCTGTCTCTTGCTTTGAAATAACTTTTACTTGGAAATTGTTTTCCCCAGTATGAATAAATTCCAATAACTCTTTCAATTTTGGTTTGGATTTATCAATAGTTGTTGCGTAACTGTAAATTACAAGCTTCCTTAAAGCTTTTAGTGTGTCTCTCTCTTGGTCATAGAAAATTTGAACAACATCTCTTTCTGGATAAACAGTAGACGACCTGGTTTTGGTTTTACCTTTGTTGTTAATTCTTGCAACCCTAATTTTTGCATTATATTTTTTTCTATTAATTTCTAAAGTTATTGGGACGACTAAATTTCCTTCGCCTAATTTAAAATGTTTGATAAATGAAGGATATGTATCTTTTTTTAAAGTAAAACCCCAATAAAAAAATGTATAAGCTGGAACGACGAAAAATGAGCTTAAATTCATATAAAAATTTAAAACCTTGCACCCATCAAGGTTAGAACAATCAACGCACCAACTATAAAACTAATGGCTGCTTTTATTTCTCTGCCAATATATTTAGACTTACCCCATCCAGTTTCCAATTCTGACCATTCTTGAAAGCTGTAGTCTTTACCACCATCTTTTTTTTTAAAAAATCCCACAAAATTATATTATCAGTAAGTGCCTGTGGGTGTCTCCATTTATGTCGCCATTTTGTATTTAAAGAAAGTCAATAAGAAAAAACCCTTATAGGTATTGGTGGCCAGAGGCAGAATCGAACTGCCGACCCCTTGTTTTTCAGACAAGTGCTCTACCGACTGAGCTATCTGGCCAATTGGCGGGGACGACGGGATTCGAACCCGCGACCTCCTGCGTGACAGGCAGGCGTAAACTCCAGGCTTTACCACGCCCCCGTAAATTAAAAGTATAACTCAAAAATATTTAAACAGTTTAAATAATTATTGAATATCATATACTTAATGAATCTAAATAAATTATTTAAGTACTTTTTAAGATTTTCTGTCTTACAATTTGTTATTTCATATTCAACTATACGGTATTTTGATAAATTTACTTTTATAGATGCTGAACACAAGTTCAACATCTATTTAAAAATTGTAGAAGACTACGAACGTTTTTATAATTTTTTTCCATTATCTTGGATCACAATTGATGCCCTCTTTTTTCTCATCTCTTTTATTTTTCTTGTACTCCTTTATACAACTAAATTTTACACATATGTCAATGAGCTCGATTTTTCTTATGACAATAAATACTTGGACGATTATGTCTTACTTTATTTAATGTGGAACAGTTATTTTTTTTCAATGTTGTATCTTTTCAGAGTTGATGGATTATCAAGGTCTTTTCTGATGCTTTACACATTTATTACTCCATTCATTCTATTGTTATTTAGAAATACAGAAATTATTTCAAACTTACTTGGTAGATCGGTAAGTAATGAAAATTACTTATCCTTCAATTTAGATAGCGACTCCAACTTTAAAAATCTTAGAATTCTAGCTTATAGAAATGAAAAATTAGCAATTAAGGATAGCTCGGAGAATATAGAAGAAGTTGTAATTAGTGAAGTTAACAATTTGAATAAAACAATTAATATAAATCTTGTAGTTTTAAATATTTCTAATTTAAAAAGACTTCCTATAGGACTTGAAAAATATTTGATTCAACTTAATAAAAAAGTACTGTTAATTTCATCCAATGAACTGATCTTTAATACAAATTTTATTTATAGATTTACAAAAATTGATTCTAAATATCTTTATTATTTTAACAATGATGTTCAATACGGATCTAAATATGTTTTAAAAAGGTTAGTAGATATTTCTATTTCATCATTGTTACTATTTGTGCTTTTGCCATTATTTTTAACGCTTTACATATATATAAAACTTATTGACAAAGGTCCATCATTTGTCTCTCAAACTAGAGTCGGTCTTCATGGAAAAAAATTTAAAATGTTTAAGTTTAGAACAATGTATGCAAATGCACATTCGCTCAGAAGTGAATTAGTGAATGAAAATCAAAAAAGTGGACCCCTGTTTAAAATATATCAAGACCCAAGAATTATTAAAAAACTTCAGTTTATGAGGAACTATAGTCTCGATGAATTACCCCAATTATTAAATGTAATCAAAGGAGAAATGTCTCTTGTGGGACCGAGGCCTTTATTTGAAGATGATACAAATTCGTTTGATAAAAATTATATGCGACGTCTGAATGTGATGCCAGGTATGACAGGACTTTTACAAATAAATGAGAGAGATACTAATGACTTTGATATTTGGTATAAATATGACATTGAATACATTGAAAATTGGTCCCTATATTTAGACTTCAAGATATTACTTAAAACATTCAAAGCTGTAATAGAAAAAAGCAATGCGGGTAAATAGCATTTTCATTTTGCAATCTATCAAAAAAAAATTCAATAATTTAAGTGAAAAGTTATCCTATATAATCCTTTTTATTTCTTTAATTTGGCTAAAAGAGATAAATTATTTATTTTACGATATAAATGTAAGTCCTGACTTTAATAAATATTTTGTTTATTTAGAGCATTTTTTTTCAAACAATCCAACAAAACTTGAGCACGGCTTGACTTATTACTACCTGCAGTCAATGTATTTAAATGCTTTTTTCTTAAATCAACCAAATTTAGAACTAGCTTTGCATAAATCTATAAGTGACGTTAACTTTTACTTATTTGTTGTTGGCTTAGTCGGAATTTATAAACTTTTTAAGTTTTTTCATTTTTCAAACAAATCAATTGCTCTAACTCTAATATTTTTAAACTTTTTCCCTCCAGCAATCTCACTACGCCTTGTTTTTAAACCAGAGATTTTTGCTTTTTCTATTTTTCCATGGATTATTTATTTACTCGAAAAATTCAAAATAACAAAACAAAATATCTACCTTTTTATGTGTATTCCTTTACTTGTGATGACGGTAACCATGAAAGGGAATATTCTTGTAATTATTTGTATATATCTATTAATAAGTAATTACAAAATTTTTTCATTTTTAAATTTTTCATCAATTTTTTCTTTAACACTTTTCCTTGTAATATTGTTTTCTGCTGTAACCCTTGAAAACAATCGTTCAAATGGAAAAAATATTTTAGATATCCAAAGTGGGGCTTCACTCGAATCAAATTATGATTTTAAATCACCCATATCAATAATTTACAAAACTAACTTATATAAATTATTTTCAAGTCCAATAAAGAACACTCACGCGGATTCGTTTATTGCTATAACACTGCTTGAGTTGAACGGTGATTATTTTGATCTTTATTGGGACAACGATGCAGCACCATTCTTTGAATCTCGGTTAAAAGTATTTCAATTTGAAAAATCAAATGAAATTAAGTTCCCAGAGTTTAGTCGTCAGAATAAATCCATTACATTTTTCCAACAACGTTCAACTGATGTTTATTTATATGAAACTTTGGGACTAATTTTATCCATAATTCTATTTATGGCTCTTGTTGGTGCAATAGTGACTTCACCAGATTATAGAATTTATTTACTTGCTGTACTTATAGGGATGGCTGTTATTTTAGTACATACAATTACCGGTTATCCAAAAAATAATTTTGATCCTTTAATAGGTGATACATTTAAACCTTTATATTATTCATTTACTCTTTTATTTAGCTTCTCATTTGTAATTGTCTTAGGGTTAGAAAAAGAGATATTTAAATTTAGCCATGTTCTTGTTTATTGCTTTCTAATAATATTTATACTTGGATTTCCTAAAAATGATTTTATTGAAATCGATATTGGATTTGTCCAAAAGATTGAACATTCAATTTTTTGTGATTTAGAAAAAAATATATTTTTAGAAGATAATTTGGCAATTGACCTTGATTGTAACTCTAGTTATGAAAATATGAAAAATACTGAGTTTTTTAACGATAATATAAAACATAAACCTGTTAACTTATTATTGATTTTGGTAAGCAGTGGGGTTTTATTATATTTAATTTTTGAAGAAAAATTATATTTTATTAGTAGAAAAACTTCTATCGTTAAAAATAAACAATAAAAAGAAATATAAAAGAAAAGAAGAAAAGTAATTTAAAGAATCATTTTTAATAACATTTAATAAAATAAAAATAAATATAGTTACAAAAATATAGTTTTCTTTATTTGTTTTTATTAATTTAAACATTCTATAAAGAAAGTAGGCAACTGGTAAAATTCCGAAATAAACCATATATGAAAGTAAAGATGAGTGCGGAAGAAGAAAAGTAGTTAAATCATCAATTTTAATTTCACCATATAGTTGCCCAAGAGTTAGTGGACCTGAGCCTACAATGAGCTCGTTCAAAGTTGGGTTATATCTTGCAAAAAATATTCCCCACATTTCAGATCTATTTAATAAATACCCCACTGTACTAAATAATCCAAAAATATAATAAAATAAATTTTTTTGCTCATAACTATTATTCAAAAGAATTAGAAAGCTTGAAAATATTGAATCATATTGAATTTCTCTTGATTTACTAATTAATATTTCACTATAAAAACCATAAGTATCAGATTGTAGAAAGAAATAAAGAAACCCGAGTAGAAGTATTGATAAAATAAAAATTACTTTTCTTTGTGGAGAAAATTTTGAAATTAGTTTTGGTTTTGCAGTTTTTATAAAAAGAAATAAAATAATAAAAAATATAATGAATATTGATGTTCTATTGTCTGAAAAATAAAGTCCTATTGCTGAAAATATAACACCAATATAATTAAATTTTTCTAACTTTGATTTTTGAACTATATTAAAAAGATTTATTAGTAAACATAGTCCAAAAAATTCTCCAATAGTTTCTGAACTTGGTGAAATACCTCTCCAAGATATTTTTACACCAAACTCATCGATCGCAAAAGGATTAATTAGCTCAACAACATTTCTCTGGAGTCCCAGAAAGTAGGTACTAAAAAAATTAAAGGATGGAAAATTTGATCCAATTAAGCCAAATAACAGGATAACTAAGGAGGAGTATGAAAAATATTTAGTAAACTGTGAAAGGTTAAAATACTGAACATTATTTTTTAACTCTCTATTTAAGCCTAAAGTCAGTAAAAGAAAAAATATTATCCAATATAAGTTTGAATTAAACTCATAGACAGAATTAGTAAACCCTCTAAATTTTCCTGGATTAAAATAAAAACTACCATTTGAATTTATTAACCACCAAAAACTTAATGAGAGATAAACGATTAGTAATTTACTGTTATACTCTCTTTCAAATATTGCACATATTCCTGAATATAAAAATATTATTGAAAAGAAAACAATATTGTAACCACTAAATATGCCCGTAATAAAAAACACAAAAGGAAGCATATTAATTAAATGATTTGAACGACCTAAATAAACTTCTACCAAGTTTTTAGTAAGCAGTAAAAATATTAAAAAAATTAAAACATATGTTGAATTTTTATTTAGATCTATTATATAAAAACTGTCACCATAGAAACGTTGTTGAGCGTAAATTGAAAAAGCTAATAAGTAAGCTGTTAATACAATCGAAATATTGTGAAAATATTTATTAAAATTTAATTTTTTAATTGATTTCTTTACAAAACTAATAAGCAATAACCAAATTAAACCCTGGAGCAATAAGTTTATTAAGGAATTAGTGCCGACTGATATAAAAAACTGTGTTTGTAAGTTATTTTGTTGTACTGCTATACCAGTTATTTTGCCAAAACAACTAATTGCTGAATCATTATTGGCTCTAAAAAAATAATGATTTTGATACAAACTTTTTCTATTCGCATTAAAAAATTCAATTAAAGATATCTTGCATGGATTTATTTCATAAAATGGATTAGCTTCTTGTCTTAGTTCAGGAATATGATCGATTTGATCAGAACTCGAATTAAACCAAGGCGCTACTAATAAAACTAAAATAATAAAATAAATTGTGTAATTTTTTTTTGAAATCATTTCTTTTTCAATCTATTAAAAATATTCTTTGAATAAGTTAAGAATATTAAAAAAATCACTGCATAGGTTAGCAAATCAATTAACAGAAATTCGTTATTTGTAATAGGTGAATACCCCCAACCTCCAGAAACATAGTTCTCACACTCAATAAACGAATTAACAAATATTGTATTACCCTCTACATCAAATAGCTGTCTTGCTTGATAATTCGGATCATTTTCAAATACAAAATTTGGATTACTTGAAAAATCGATTTTTTCAAAATTTTGAGGAATTTCTCCACATAATTCAACGACTTTTGACATATTGACCTACATATAATTCTAGTGAATTTGTGGGTCGGGTGGGAATCGAACCCACGACCTTGAGCTTAAAAGGCTCCTGCTCTGCCGATTGAGCTACCGACCCTGTTAATTATTAAAGGATACTAAATTAAAACATTTAGTTGTAAATAAAATTATAGTTTTATTCTTCTTCTGAACTACTTTTAGACGGGTTAAGGTGTTTAATTTTTGATCCTAAGTTTATTACAGTAGTTTTTAACTCCTCAGATATATTCGTAAACAGCTTTTTTGTTTCTTTTTTAATTTCGTCATCTTTAACTGTTGACTCAATACTTTCAACAATATTTTTGATTAATTCTGTAGTTGAATTTAGAGTGTTGCTTAAACTCTCTTTTAAATCATTTGTTAACTCTTCTTGAGAAATCTTGCCCTTTATCTTTTTTGTAACATCTTCAAGATCATCTGATAGCTCTGACCAGCTTTTATTTTCTTCCATAAAAAAATTATAGATTACTTAAATTCTTGATTTATCTTTAAATCTTAAATTGGGGTTTTTAGTAATTCTCTGTTTTGCCCATCTTGCAGGTGCTATAAGTCGAAAAAAAGGTGGCAGAAGTGGACGAGTAAATTTGAGAATCGATAAATTAAAATTAACTAAAAATCTCCGCGTCTTGTTATCTTTTATTCCATAAATTTTTTTAAATTCTTTAGGTAATGTATTAAAAGCTGTAAAAGCAATGAATGGCCAAATTGGTTTAATGTGAATTGGAACTGGTCCACCTCCAATTATTTTATAAACATCAGTTGCTACATCAGTTAATACAAGGTAATCTTTTTCTTTAGATTTGGCTACTACCCAATCTTTAAGTTCTTCATGGGTTGTTGGCATTTGGTTGACATCCACTAAAACTAATTTTGCAGCTAAAGTATTTTCTTTATGATATTGGTTTTTTT
>Ga0222714_10000953_pt1 | contig 32733 bp, 30 predicted proteins | sample C33_3DmetaG_FD_165048 | JGI IMG/M metagenome (GOLD analysis project Ga0222714, IMG submission 165048) | Estuarine water microbial communities from San Francisco Bay, California, United States - C33_3D | ecosystem: Environmental > Aquatic > Marine > Unclassified | place: USA: California... | reverse complement strand
CGATTTGTCTGCGCCATCAAGTGTTTATCCTAATGATTTAGTCTTTACTTCTTCACACACTTTAAAGAAAAATCACTGGCATAACGTTCTTGTTACGTGGTCAAACAGTAGTAATAATTCTACTGGATCAATTTTTATTGACAACAACAAAACTGACTTTCATGTTCCGTCTGCATCTTTAAGTGCACCTACTTTAAAAAGTCCAGGATTTTTATGTATAGGAAACTACTACGACAATAGTTATGGCGCACCGATGGATGGGTTAGTGACCAACGACCCCAAAGACACAGGAGGTAATTCAATAAATGAAGGTTATTTGCCTGCTGGAGCTAGCCCTGATAGAGCACTTACTCGAGGACCAAATGAATTTAGTCACCCACTAAATGCAGAAATTCATGACATTAGAATGTACAACAAGTACATAAATAAAAATCTTAAAAAATACGAAAATCTATTTGAAGAAAGCCCTACATCAACTGATGATTTAGTGTTTTACGTGCCAGTATATTTTTTCCCTTCGTCTTCACTAAGAGAAGTTTTAGTAACTCCTTTTCAAAGAATTCTTAGCACGACAAATGATCCGTTTAGTGTGCAATACTCCTTTGGAGTAGGCGGAAAGATGACAAATCTTGAAAACTACACACTAGATTTTGTTGAAATGAGGCAACCAAGACATTTAGGTCTTTTTCCTTATACCATAAATACCACAGTACAAAACATAACAGCAGATAGCTACACATATGATACCGGATCTAATGCTAAAAGACTTTTGTCAATTCTTCCTAATGACAACGGGCTACATAAGCCTAAATATGACTTGCTTGAAAAGTCTGTTATGTCTGCAAGTAACATGTTTAAAAAGTCTGGAAGGGCAATTGACTACTCAATTATTGCATTAGACAATCTTATTCCTACATCATCACTGTATCCCGGGCTTGTATTCACGTCAGGCTCTATTTTTGATCAAATAGTAGGATCAGCACCTGATAATCCAGGTGTAGCGCCAGGAGCAGTATTGACAATCGCTCAGCGCACAAGAGATGTAAGTTCAAATGAAATTACAATTGTAGACATATCTAACCTTTATTACGGATCAAAAATACACCCAGGGTCTTTTCATCTATACGAAGAAAATCTGACAGGATCTTCAGGTGATATTAGCATAAATATTCGAGACAATGGTCGAGGGGGTCTTTATCGTGCTGACTGTGAGACAACACAGGCAACATGGAATAATATTGGCACAATCTTGTACGAAGAGGGTATAGCTGTTATTAAAACACCTAATTTGCCTTATTTTGGAAAAGATAAAATTGATATGCGCTTCAGAGGAGAACAGACTCTCAATACTCTAGTTTTAAATGTACCGGTAGAAGTTGGTCAATTTATGTCCTCTTCTAACAGTACGTATACATCTTATCCGCCTGACGCATTGCCACACAACAAAAATCTTTCTACTATACACGTGACGACTGTCAATATTCATGATGACAACTTTAATGTCATTATGAAAGCTCAACTAGCACAGCCTATTACAAAAACAGAAGAGGATGAGTTTATTATTAGACTCAAACAGGATTTTTAAATGATTTTAGGCATGGACATATCCACTTCATGTACAGGATTTTGCATAGTAGACGAAAAAGGTGAGCAAGTTCACTTTTCACATGTGGATCTATCTAAAGTCAAAAACTTTTTTGAAAAAGTGAAAAAAGTTAAGTCGCATGTCCTGGAACTAATGATTAAACACCCTATCGAAGAAATAGCCGTCGAAGATTATTTAACAAGCTTTGCAAGAGGAAGATCTTCTTCTGGCACACTTTTTAAGTTGGCAAAATTTAATGGTATTATTCAGTGGGTTTGCTATAATGACTTAGGCATTGAAGCATATCCTATCAATGTTAATAACGCAAGAAAAATAAACAATATAATTGTTTTAGGGAAAAAGAAAACTTCTGAAGGAACAAAAGATCAAGTCTTGCGCCAAGTAAAAGAAATAGTAGGCAAAAGCTTTGTGTTTCCTACAAAAATTCTCAAGTCGGGCTCTAGAAAAAGTTTGAAAGTTTATGAAAAACACGCATATGACATGGCAGACGCTTTTGTAATTGCAAAGGCAAAGTGGCTTGAAAATAATGAAGATAGTGATTAATATTCTCAATAATGAATATTGTCACGCTTAAACAAAAGAAAGACTTACTAGTATCCGTTTTCGGTGAAGGAATTACTTCTGGCGATGGAAAAGATTTAGCAGTTTATTGTCCAGTGTGCAAAAAGTCTCCAAAAACAAAAAAGAAAAGAAAGCTTTCTATTTCTATTGAAACAGGCGTTTATCATTGTTGGGTTTGTGAATCAAAAGGAAAAAGTCTTTCTTGGTTTGTTAAGAAAAATATTCCAGAATTTAAGAATCTTGACCGTGTAAGAGAATTTTTTGGAGGAGAAAACTCTCCAGACGAAGATGAAAAAAAGGTTATTTGCCTTCCTTCTGACTTTAAAATGGTCGTACTTTCTAATAGTCATACTGCAAACTTTATACGAGAGTATCTTTTTAATAGAGGAATGCAAGAAGAAGATTTGTATAGATTTAAAGTAGGTTATAGTTTTGAATATGGATTTAAAAACAGAGTAATTTTTCCAAGTTTGGATAGTAATCTTGACTTAAATTTTTATGTAACTAGAACAGTTGAAGAAGAAACAAAGTTTGCAAAATATAAAAATTGCGATGCTTCAAAAAAAGATATTATTTTTAATGAACATTTAGTAAACTGGAAGAAACCTATTGTCTTAGTTGAAGGAATATTTGACGCCGTCAAGTCAGGTAAACAGTCTGTACCCGTCTTAGGAAGCTGGGTTGATATGTCATACGCAGTTTTTAGAAAAATTGTAGAAAACAAGACTCCTGTGATACTTGGGTTTGATCCAGATGCAAAGCACAAAGAAATAAAAATAGCAAAACTTTTTTATCAAAACGGAATTGATGTAAAAACTATAAACAATTTTGATAAAGATTTAGGAGACTACACAAGAGAAGAAGTAAAAAACTTGATTCTTGATGCTAAACCTTTTGATAATATGGAAAGAATGAGATATTTAATAAGCGGAATCAAATCAGGTTCAATGTATTAAGAGGATGTAATGAATAGAAAAGCATTAAAGAGAATGATCCAACAAGAAATTGCAAGAGTAAGAGAAGACTTTTTAGTAGAACCAGAAGAAGTATCTCCTAACTTTCTTAGACAGTCTCCTACTTCATCTATTTGCCCATCATGTGGCCAGTCACCGTGTATTTGTGATGACTATGGTGATGTTTGCCCTGCTTGCGGAATGTCTCCGTGTCAATGCGAAATAGCAAGAAATCCATACAAGCTTGCATGTTCAGAGTGCGGAGGAGTAATGGTTATGCAAGAAGGTTGTGGATGCGGAAGCACAACAAGCCTATTTCAACCTTTAGAAATACCTTCATTGGATATGCATGATGATTTTCAAAGTGAGCACGAATTTGGAACAGCTCATCATGAAGGCGCATATATGGCAAAATTACAGCTTCATAAAATAGAAAAATATGCTGGCAAGATACAAGATATGATACCTCCGGGGTATGATTTAGAAGATTGGATGAGAACAAAAATCTCACAAGCAGCAGATGATTTAGGTGATGTCTACCATAAGCTAGAGTATATGCACCATAAAGATTAATCATCAAGGAAAAGGCATGTTATCTATTAGGAATCTCTTCGAAGATGAAGACAGAAAAAGTGTCCCAAAAAAGTATAGAAGCAGAGTCCAGAAAAAATGCCATTATTTTAAAGGTTTTGAAGAATCGTTACCGAAGCTTTCTTATCCACAAGAAAATACTTCTAAATTTGAGGAAGACTTAGATGAAGTTAGAAGATGTGTAAGAAATCCTTCGATAAGTAAAAAATTCTTAAAAAAGTCACATAAAAAATCTGAAGACATTTTTAAAAATCTTCTTAAAAAAGAAGACGTTGACTGGAAAAAGCTAGATGAAATACTAGATGAGTTTGACGGTGTTGTTACTAGACTTAAGTTTCTCTATAATAGAGAAAGGCCTTACGTCTATTTTAAAGAAAGAAAAGAAGATATAGAGACAAAAGAAGTAAGTTCACCTGCTTTTCCGAGTGGTCATGCTGCATTTGCTTATTTTACTTGTGACTACCTCTCAAATATTGTGCCTCATAGAAAGAGAGAACTTGAAAAACTGGCCGAGTTGATATGTCAATCTAGAATAGAAAATGGCGTGCATTTCCCATCAGACATAGCAGCTGGTAGATTTGTAGGAGAGCAGGCAGTAAGCTTCTTAAATAACACAATACAAGAAAATGCGAATAGTAGAAGTGCTCAAAAAACATTTGTAAGATTTTTAAGAAAAAGAAGTAGCGAAATTCGACCCAACTTTACTAAGAAAGAATGTTTGTCAATATATTCAAACGACATGTCTATTTTTATATCAGAGTCTACAGGAGCGTCTATTCAAGAGTCCTATGATGCTAGTAAAAACTTTTTAGCAGGCTATAGATTTGAATTGTGTACAGAAAACAAAGAAATTGTTCGTCTTTTTGAAGGAATGTGTCATGCATTTTTTAATTCTCAATCTTGTATAAGTGACATTGTCTTGCTTAATAGAATTTTGGAAAAAGAATCCGCAGTAAGATTAGTAGAAAAATCTACTATTTCAGGTGTCATGCTGTCTCCTGTTGAGAAAATTGAAGAGTTTTGCTCTAAAATTTCAAAATTTAATAATAGACCCTTTATGAAACTTGCAGCTATCAACTGGGTTGCGCCTTTTGAGAAAGGAAATAAGAAAATTACAAATATTATTTTTCTTAAAGAGGCAGGATTTAATTTTGACATTACAAATCAGATTTTATGCAATGATTTGCCTGAACTTTTAGAGAATTTTTATCTTGACAACGATATGGAAAAGTTATTTTCATAGTATGTAATTTGTAATATTTATTGCTATAATATTAACGCAAGGTGTATTATGGCAAAAAGAAAAATTGCGAGACAAGATTTAAAAAATCTTAAAGAAAATTTTAAGCAAGAAAAGATGGCTCAACATTCGCAAGAGCTCGGTGTGTATGCTCCCCCGACTCCAATGAAGAAAAAAATGGATGTTGCAAAAGCTGCAGGTAGAGACTCCAAACTTAATGAAACTGGATTGTCTCCTAAAGAGCTGAAAGAAAATGAAAGACAAAAGATTAGGCAGATCAAAGAAGACTTTTCAAGTCAACAAACTATTGTAACTTCTTATGGCTTTAAAGAAGGCGACATAGTAGGGTTTAACTACAATAGAAAGCAAGAAGTCGGAATGGTTTTTAAAATTAAAACGTATAAAAAGACTAGTCATGAATTAGCGCTTAAAGAAGATTTAGTAGAAATACTTTCTTCTGTTGGGTATGTAACAGTTGTTCCAAAAGCCATTTATGAAATTATTGAGTGCAATTAAGCTTTAAATGTTATAAAATAACTTTGCAAAACAAAAGGAAATACAATGGATATTAAAACGTTCGTACAGGTTGCCACTTCACTTCCACCTGATATTTCAATCTTGGTAAAGGGTGACACAGGAATTGGAAAATCAGATATTACAAAGCATATTGCTTCACTTATTAAAACAAATCACATGTATCTTGATCATAGTGGTCCTGGGATTCCTGTCTTAGACTGGCGTCTAAGTGTGTTTTCTGAAGGTGACATTATTGGTCTTCCTGAACTCGTTGACGGCGTAACACGTTTTGCTCCCAATGATCGATTTATGGCAGCGTGTCGCGAGCCGCATCTTCTCTTTCTTGATGAAGGTAATCGAGCCACAACAGAAGTTTTGCAGTGCGCTTTCCAGATCGTTCTAGACAGAGAGCTTAACGGTCAAAAGCTTCACCCTGAAACACGCATTATTATGGCAATCAATGAAGGAAATGATTTTACAGTAAACGAAATGGATCCTGCTTTGCTTCGTCGTTTCTGGGTCACTGAGCTTATTCCTACAACTGCAGATTGGCTTGAGTGGGCTGCTAGAAATGACATCGATTCTATGATTCAAAAGTTTATTAAGAAATATCCATCACATCTTATGCATAGCGGTGAACGCAATCCTGGTAGCGTGTATCCATATCCTGCATCATGGGCACGACTAGATAAATCTCTTAAGCATGCAAATTGCAAGCCTGAAGATTTTGCCGGAGATGATATTCCAGATATGATGCTTCATATGTCAGCAGGGTTTATTGGCATGCATACAACAGCAGCTTTTCTTGATTTTGTTAAAAATTACGTTTTTAAGTTGAGCGCTAATGATATTCTTAACAATTTTGACAGTGTAGAAGCAGATGTAAAGGCAATGACAAATGATAAAAAGAATGAAGCTCTTGATCAAGTAGTGCTCTTTTTGAAAGACAATGATATTTGTGCAACACAAATTGATAATTTGACACGTTTTATGAGCTACGTTTCTGACGAAGTGGTTGTAGACTTTTCTCAAACCCTTATGACTACAAAGCGCCTTCATAATATTAAAATGATTACAACTGCTCTCAAACCTAGAATTCTTAAAACAGTCCGAGGCGCAGCTTAATGATTACTGAAAAGCAGTTTGACAGTATTCTAGTTAAGTTTTTGATTGATGAACCTTTTTTTGCTACAATTATTCGTGGAATGCGTAAAATTTGTGATCCAAAAATAGGCACAGCGGGTGTTACATACAAAGATGGCACTATGACTCTTTATTGGTCACCTGAATTTGTATCTTCTCTTTCGCGTGAAAAGATTTTTGGTCTTCTCAAACACGAGTGTTATCATCTTATTTTTAAGCATGTAACGACAAGAAAGCGTGAGCCTCACAATTATTGGAACATTGCAACCGATCTTGCAATTAACAGCATTATTCCTAGAGCTCAGCTTCCAGAATGTGGTCTTATTCCCGGTGTCAAAAATAAATTAAAAGTAAAAGAAGGAATTGAAATCGATCCAGACCGCCGTGCAATGATAGAAAAAATGAATGACTGGATTGCAAGTCTTCCAGCTTATATGTCTTCTGAATGGTATATGGAAAAAATTCTTGAAAACAAAAGCATTCAAGAGACAATTGACGGATTGCAAGATGTTATAATAGTTCTGGACGAACATGATAATAGCGAGCTTTCCGAAACAGATAAAATTATTGCTGATCAGAAAGTAAAAGAAATTCTTGAAAAAGCAAAAGAAGTAGGAAACAGTAGAAGCTGGGGCTCTGTATCAATGTCTGTCAGGGCTGAAGTGGAAAAGCTAACGACAGTAGAGTTTAAATGGGAAAGAGCACTTAAGTATTTTTGCGGAAGCAAGCTTAGAAACAACTATTTTAAAACCCAGCGGAAAATTAATAGGAAGTATCCTTACATTCATGCAGGTAGAAAAACTGAAAAGACATCTATGCTGGCAGTCTATATAGATCAGAGCGGATCTGTTGGACCTGATTCTCTCGATCGTTTTGGTAAAATTCTAGAACAGCTATCTAAGACTCATACTTTTGTATATTATTACTTTGATAGTCAAGTTGATGAAGAAAGTAAAACCACGTGGAAAAAAGGTAAAAGAGCAACCTTTGGAAGAGGTCTTAGCGGAGGTACTTGTTTTAATGCAGTTGAGGATCACTTTAGAAAAATTAGTAAAAACTTTGACGGTTGTATTGTTATGACAGACGGATATGCTGCAAAGCCAAAAACTTGTACAACTAAGAGATGCTGGGTAATATGTCCTAGCGGAAAATTACAGTTTGAACCTGATAAAAGAGACTACGTTATTAGCATGAGTACGGGTATTTAATGAAAATATTACATATTGCAGATGTGCACTGGCGAGGTCTTTCTAGACACCAAGAATATGTTCTTGCGTTTAAAGATCTTTTTCGTCAAGCAAAAAAAATTAAACCAGATGTCATCTATGTAGGTGGTGACATTGTTCATTCTAAAACACAAGGTATTTCTCCCGAATTGGTAGAAAATCTTGTCTGGTGGTTTAATGAAATGGCTAAGATTGCACCTACGCATATAATTCTAGGAAACCACGACGGTCTTATTCACAATAAAGATAGACAAGACGCAATTTCACCAATTATTAATGCAATAGACAATAAAAATATATTTTTATACAAAGATTCAGGTGTTTATCCAACAGGCATACCAGGCTTTGACTGGTGTGTTTTTTCTTGTTTCGATGAAGAAAATTGGAAATCAGTAAAGCCTACAAAAAATATATCGATTGCACTTTTTCATGGTGCTGTGACTGGATCGTTGACAGATATTGACTGGTCACTTGACGGGGAAGTTCCTGTTAGTTTTTTTGATGCTTTTGATTTTGGATTGCTTGGAGATATTCATAAGCGACAATTTTTAAACAAAGAAAAAACAGTTGCTTACTGTGGTAGCACTATTCAACAAAACTATGGAGAAGATGGAGAAAAAGGTTTTCTTGTTTGGGATATAAAATCTCGTAATGATTTTGACGTAGAGTTTTATCCTGTTAAAAATAATTATCAGTTTGTAACTGTAGATTGGAAAGGCAGTGTAGAAAAAACTGTTAAGGCTTGTTCTGAATACTCGAGACTATCTCGATTTAGAATTAGTGCAGTTAATGATTATATTACGTCGGCTCAAACTAAATCGTTACAAAAAGCACTTAAGAAGACAAAAAATGCATCTGAAGTTGTATTTAAAATTGACAACTCTTTTTCTGCCGAAAGAATAAAAGAAAGTGAATCTGACGCTTTGAATCTTAGAGACATAAAAGTAATGAAAGATTTGATGCGTCAATACTATGCAGGAAGTAATATAAGTGAAGACGAATGGAATGAATTAGACAAGATAACATCATCTTATTTATCAGAAGTTACGCAAACAAACACAGACTTAAGAAATGTTAAATGGGGCATCAATAGAGTCGCATTTGACAATATGTTCTGTTATGGCGAAAATAACGAAATCAATCTAGACAAACTTCCTGGTATTACAGGAATTTTTGGAAAGAATGCACGAGGAAAATCATCAATTATTGGAACAATTGCCTACGGTCTTTTTAATTCTTCTGATCGTGGATCAATTAAAAATATTCACATCATTAATTCTAGAAAGAATTTTTGTAAAACAGAAATTGATATATCAGTCAATGGATCTCTTTTTAGAATTATTAGAGAAACAAAAAAGAAAAATACTAAAAATAATATTTGGGCTCCGACTGATTTAAAAGTCTATCAGATTGATGGTGATGGAAATATAACGTCAGACAAGACAGAAGAACAAAGAAGAGAATCAGAAAAAATTCTTCGTTCTATGATTGGTACTTCTGAAGAATTTCACATGACAAGCCTTGCTTCGCAAGGTGAAATGAACATCTTTATCAAAGAAAAAGCAACTTCTAGAAAAAACATTCTATCTAATTTTTTAGACATGAGTGTTTTTGACAATATGAATGAAAATGCAAAAAAAGACACATCAGATTTAAGAACAGAATTGAAACAGTTCTCAGCAGAAAGTAGCTGGTCTAAAAAGATAAATGATCTAACAGCAGCTATGAGTAAAAATCAAAGCATGCTTAATAAGGTCAATGAAGAAAAAGAAAGTCTAGAAATCGAAATTGAAAAACTCACAAAAGAAGTTCTTAAGAATACAGATTCAGATTTTGTAACTTTTACAGAAGTAGAAGATGCTGAGGCTAGCGTCGTTCTTTTGAAAAAGAAAATAAACGATGAACAAGAAAAACTAGATGGCTGCAAAGATTTAATTTATGACACAGAAACTAAAATTAAAAAAATACAAGATTTCATAGATGCTTTTGACATAGATGCTGTAAAAGAAAAGAACAATGAATCTAAAAAACTTGTCAAGACGCTTTGGGAGCTTAAAGGTCTTCTTAAAGCAGAGAATGCAGAATTAACTGCTATGGAAAAGTCTGTCAAGAGACTTCTCGAAGTACCCTGTGGTGATAGTTTTCCCACATGTAAGTTTATTAAAGATTCTCATAGAGACAAAAGCAAAATAGAAGAAAAAAGAATCAAAGTTAATGGACTAGAAACAAACTTATCAGATTTAACGGATTCGTATAAAAAAATCAAAAAAGAAAATTATGAAGAAAAAATTGAAAAATACAACTCTATAATTCAAAAAAAGTCGGAATTGGTTACTAAAATTTCAAATAATAGAGTAGAGATACAATCTATACAAAACAAAATTGAAAATCTTAAAAAAGAATACGAAACAAAGAAGCGTCGAAGCGAAGATCTTAAAAGAAGATTTGACGGACAAGATCCCGAAAGTGATGTATCGGGTGTTTCTAAATTACTTAGTATCAAAAAGAAAGATTTAAAAATAAATGATGAAAATAGAATTGACAAGATTCGTGATATTGAAGGACTAAGATTGGCGATCGAAAATGCAGAAAAGTCTAAAAAGAAGTTTAATGAACTTAACACTCAGCTAAAGGTTCAAGATTTATTCATCCAGGCAACTTCTAAAAGAGGAATTCCAGTACAGATTATTAATTTACTTCTTCCTAAAATCAATAAAGAGATATCTAAAATACTTAAAGGTGTTGTGGGGTTCACTGTTGTTTTAGAAGCTGATCTAGAGTCTAATGCAATGGATGTTTTTATCGACTATGGAGACTCAAAGAGAATTATTGAGCTAGCTTCGGGTATGGAAAAAATGATTTCTTCTCTTGCAATAAGGGTAGCTTTAATCAATATATCTTCATTGCCTAAGTCTTCCATGCTTATTATCGACGAAGGTTTTGGCTCACTAGATGAAACAAATCTAGAAGCGTGTGGTAGACTCTTACACTCGCTAAAGAAATCTTTCAAAAACATTCTTGTAATTTCTCACATTGACCAAATCAAAGATATTGTTGATAACACAATTGATATTATGAAATTAGGAGTTAACTCTCATGTCCAGAGTATATGAAATAAAGATAATTGAAGGAACCCAGAATTGCTCCAGAGAACACTTCTTCTGTGAACTATGTGGTTTTATATTAAAGACTTCTCTAGATCATCAGCATCATTCTGATCATTCCTGCTGTTATGAATGTTACTTAACATTTGCAGAGTCAAGAAGAAAAGAATGGAAAGAAGGCTGGCGACCAAAAAAAAGAGAAATAAGAAAATACATAAATAGTAGAAAGAGACTACTTATTAACGCAACAAAAAATCAGGAGATATGATGAATCTTGAAGAAATAAACATTTTAAGTACAGTAGTTGAAGATCTTTACGGAGACTCCTACGAACCCTATGCAGGATCTGTAAAGTGCATAACTAAAATAACAGGGACTGACAAAATGCAAATGACCTGTATGATGATTGTTAATCTAGGCAATAGAAACGAAATGCAAACTGCAGCAAGAGATGCTGAAACTTCTCTTAAAAAGATTTGCAAGGACTGTGTAGATAGCATTAAGAAAAATTTTAAAGATCGTGCAGGCCGTTCGCTTAAGACTAAAGAGATATCGTCAGATGTGGCAGTCGAACTCATGAATTATCATGCGTATTCAGATAAAGGAACTGCTCTCGTTCGCCAAGTTCACGTATTTGAAATAAGCTAGGGAACTGTATATTTATCTTCGCTATGACGAAGTACAATAAGCAGCTACAAGTTAAAGAAATAATTAAATGCGGAAAAGATCCAAATTATTTCTTTAAAAATTATTTAAAGATCCAGCACCCAGTGCGGGGTCTTATTCCTTTTGAAACCTATGAATTTCAAGATGAGTGTGTAGAAGACTTTCTTGAACATAGGTTTAATATTGTACTCAAGTCTAGACAATTGGGTTTATCTACACTTGTTGCAGCATATGCTGTCTGGATGGCAATATTTCAGAAAGAAAAGAATATTCTAATTATTGCTACTAAACTTACGGTTGCTCAAAACTTTATTACAAAAGTAAAAACAATGATAAGATCACTTCCAAAGTGGATGATCTTAGCTGATATTGTAGAAAACAACAAGCAGAAAATAAGATTTAGTCACGGTTCACAAATACAAGCGATACCTACTTCCGAAGACGCTGGTAGATCTGAAGCTTTGTCTTTGCTGATTGTAGACGAGGCTGCATTTGTTAGAAACTTTGATACAATCTGGACGGGTATTTACCCTACTATCTCTACGGGTGGTAGGGTTATTATTTTATCTACGCCAAACGGTGTCGGTGGCCAGTACCATAAGCTTTATGTAGATGCTGAAGCTGGTCTAAACGAATTCAATGCTATCAATCTTCCTTGGACAGTCCATCCCGAGCGTGATAATGAGTGGTTTGAAAAAACTACAAAAAACATGAATAAGCGTCAGATCGCACAAGAATATCTGTGCGACTTTGCAATATCTGGCGAAACGTTTTTAGACATTAATACACTTGAATGGATGAGGCTACAAGTAAAACCTCCCGTAGAAAGACAAGGGTTTGACAGAAATGTTTGGATTTGGAAATACCCACTTAGTGCAAACAACTACATTCTTTCTGCAGATGTTTCTCGAGGAGACTCAAAAGACTATTCCACATTTCACATCATAGACTCAGATACATCCGAAATTGTTGCAGAGTATAAGGGTAAAATTCGTCCAGATAATTTTGCAGAACTTATTAATGAGTTTGGTCTAAAATATAACAAATCGCTAGTCTGTCCTGAAAATAATTCTTATGGTTATGCTACAATCTTAAAGCTTCAAGATTTAAAATATCCTAAGCTTTATTACAGAAAGAAAAATCAAGTCTATATTGGAGATTATGTCCCTCCTTCATCTGCTGACACAGCAGGATTTAATACAAATGGCAAAACAAGAAGCACAGTTCTTGCTAAGCTTGAAGAACTACTTAGAAATAGACAATTAGTCTCTTACTCTTCTAGATTTTACGAAGAATTAAAAGTTTTTACTTGGAATACAGGTAGAGCTCAAGCAAGAGCTGGGTTTAACGATGATTTGGTTATGAGCCTTGCAATTGGGTCATGGTTGTTTGATGGTGCTTCCGAATATTCAAAATCTAACACAGGGCTTAATGAAGCTATGCTTGCGGCAATGTCCAAAAAACAAAGATCTTACAATGATACGCCTGATCAAGCATTAGCTCCTCAAGGTGTCTATATGTCAAGCCCTAATGCAAAAGGTGTTAGTAATAATATCAAGCAAGATTTAAATAATACCAGAAATCGCAGTAATATATTACATGACTATATGTGGGTTATCAAATAAGGAATTAATTAATGGCAGAAAGTAATTCAAATCTATTCAGAAGGCTTACTAGACTTTTTAGGTCTGGGCCCGTCGTTAAGCGTAAGCTTATAAAACCTGACGACAAATACACGTCTTCTGCATTTGAAATTTTTAGAAAAAATCAAAGTAAAGTATACAGCAATGCAATGTCTGCATACGGAGCTTATGATAGAATGGCAAGATACTCAGACTTTAGCGAAATGGAATACACACCTGAGATTGGTAGTGCATTAGACATTTATGCAGAAGAATCTGTAGCAGCTGACGAAAACGGAAATGTTCTTCATATTCATTCAGACAATACTAAAATCAAGCAACTACTTGATGACTTGTTTTTTGATACACTTAACGTAGATTTTAATTTAACAAGTTGGGTTAGAAATCTTTGCAAATACGGAGATCATTTTCTCTTTAACGACGTCAGCCCGGAATACGGTATTATTAATGCCTATCCGATGCCCATTTCTGAAGTTGAAAGAGAAGAAGGCTTCGATCCTAATGACCCGCTTGCTGTTAGATTTAGATGGGTTACACAAGGCAATCAAGTTTTAGAAAACTGGCAAGTTTCTCATATGAGGCTTCTAGGAAACGATGCTTTTGTGCCATATGGATCTTCTGTTTTGGAACCTGCTCGTAGAATATGGCGTCAGCTAATTCTTTTAGAAGATGCAATGTTAGTTTACAGAATTGTTCGTGCTCCAGAGCGCCGCGTTTTTAAAATTGACGTAGGTAATGTACCTCCTGAAGAAATTCCTGCATATATGGAAAGAGCACAATCAACACTTAAGCGTGCTTCTATCACAGATCAAAGCTCAGGAAGAGTTGATCTAAGATATAATCCACTTTCAGTTGATGAAGATTATTTTATACCTGTGCGAGGCAGTGAATCGGGCACAGACATTACTACACTTGCAGGAGGAACAGTTGCAGGTGAAACTAATGATGTAGAATATATTCAGAAAAAGCTTTTTGCAGCTCTCAAGATTCCCAAAGCATACTTAGGATATGATGAAGGTCTTGGAGCAAAAGCTACATTATCACAAGAAGATATTAGGTTTTCTAGAACAATTGCAAGAGTTCAAAGAACTGTCTTATCAGAACTCAATAAGATAGCAATTATTCACCTCTATTGTCATGGATTTTCTGATAATGACTTATTAGATTTTAAACTTAAGCTTTCAAATCCATCTACAATTGCTCAGCAACAAAAGCTTGAGCTTTTTAGATCAAGATTTGAAGCAGCGAGTACAGCACTTCAAACTCCTGGACTTGTAGACAAAACCTGGGTTCAGAAAAATATAATTAGACTTACAGAAGATGAAATAGAAACAATTCGAAAAGGACAAAAGAAAGATAAAATACTTGAGCTTGAAATTGAGTCTTCACAAATTACATCAGCAGAAGGTCCATCTGACCCAATGGATCTCGGGCAGCCGCCAGAATTATCACAGTCCATAGACTTAGGAGGCCCAACAGATCTTTCTGAAAATGATTCTATAGAAGATGAAAACGTTCCAATTAGAATACAAAATTCTTTAGAAAAAGTTGCAACAATGCTCTCTGAAGATGCTGAAGATTTTTTAACAGATGATGAAAAAAGAGAAAAGATTCGTCATGAGTACGAAGAAAGAAGAAGAAAAAAGAGGCGTGCTTCAGTGATGGCTGATAAGCATCATAAAATCAAACCGTCAGATGCAGGCGACAAAGCTCAAAATTTTGATCCCTCAGGAATGAGGAGAGAAATGAGTGACCTAAAACAATTAGGTAGTTTAACAAATGAAGATATAGATATTAGTGAATATTTGGACAATAAAATTGTTCAAAATGCTTACATGACTGATAGAATTAAAAGTACTCTTTCTAGACTTGAGAAAAAAATAGGGACGCCTAAAACTTTTACAGGAGTTATCTCTGAGAACAATTCATCAGAGGGAGAAAAATGACAGCCAAACATAATAAAAAGAGAAATGTCGGTATTATCTATGAGCTACTAATTCAATACATTACCAATTCGATTATTGAAGGGGATAGAAGATCTGCTAAGAAAGCTACGCAAATTATAGAAAAAAGATTTGCTAAAAATACTGAACTTTATAAGGAGTTTAGATTATTTAAAGCACTTGCTAATTCAACTGTGAATGATACACATGTTGTTGCATCAATACTCGCAGAAGCAAAAAGAGCAGCAAGAAATATCAACAGTGAAAAGCTAAATAAAGAAAAGTCTAGATTGATAAGAGATATTAACTACATTCTTGAAAAGCAAGATTTTTTCTATCAATCTGTTCCAAACTATAGAAACTTAGGTGCAATTCAAATTGCACTTAATGAATGGCGCAAAGACTCTCCTGATTTGGGAATACTTATTGAATTTGAAAAGAAAGTCGGAGAAAATCTTCTTTCTGAAAAGCCTAGTCAAAACATTGAAAAAATGAAAAATGAACTTGACGCTTCACAATCAGATAAGCTTGTTCTTAAGATTATGACAGAAAAAATTAATCAAAAATATGCGCATCTAACAAAAGAAGAAAGAGATATCATTTCACACTATGCTTTTTATTCATCACAAGAAAATACTGATAAACTTAAAGACTATCTCTTAGAAAAGAAAGCAAATGCCTTGACTCTTTTAGAAGATTTTGAAGATTTAGAAACAAACAGGATTTTAATAGAAAAAGTTGATAGAGTTAGAAGTGCTATCAATACTTTGGATGAAAATAAAATTGACGACATTTCAATTGTTAAATTTTTAACTGTTACCAAGCTGATTGGTGAGCTTTCTAAAAAGGAGGAAATAAATGTCTGAATTAAAAGTTTTAACTGAATGGCTTCCTATTACCTGCAATAAAGCTGTCATCAAAGAAAATAAAGAAAAATTTGGAAAAATTATACTACAAGGAATAATTCAGCGTGCAAATACACTAAATCAGAATGGAAGAGTTTATCCTAAATCAATTTTAGAAAGAGAAGTTGAAAATTATCAAAAGTTAATTAGAGAAAATAGAGCATTGGGTGAGTGTGTTGATCAAGAGACACAGATAATGACAAAAAGAGGATGGTTATCTTTTAATGAGCTAGAAAAAGACGATAAAGTTTTTACACTTAACGTAGAAACAGGTACACTTCAAGAAGAAGAAATACTTCATATTACTAAAAAGCATTACAAAGGAAAGATGCTCCATTTTTATAATGGAAAAACTTTAGATATGAAACTTACACCTGATCATAAGACCCTTATTTTTGATAGAAACAACAATCCTGTCTACATGACAGCTCAATCTGTTTATGATCTCTACAAAGAAGAGTCTAGTTGGCTTTCTCACTGTGGTTTAAGTTTTAAATCTGATTGGAAAGGAGAAACACCTGAAGTTTATAATATTCCAGGAACAAATATTTTTGTTGACCCTCAAGTGTGGGCAGCATTTATAGGAATTTATATTTCTGAAGGGTGTTCCGATGGAGTTAAAAGAGGATATTCAACTTCTAATAACATTCAAATAACTCAAAAGAAAAAAGAAAACATTGATTTAATACGCGAGCTTCTTAAAGAATTTCCTTTAGAATGGAAGGAAAGATTAAGATCAGATGGAGAAACAGTTGATTTTTCTTGCTCTCACAAAGGACTTCATGATTATCTATATGAATTAGGTTCGAGCTCAGAAAAAAGCATTCCAAGTGATATTTTGCAATGGGATCAAAATTGTTTAGAAATACTATTGACATGGCTTCTTATAGGAGATGGAAGAAATAGAGTTGTTAGAGGAAAATTAGTAAAAGAATACTACACCACCTCTACATCACTTGCACAAGATGTCGGAGAAGTATTTCTTAAATTAGGTTCTGGCAGCAACATAAGATCTTACTTGCAAAAAGATAGAGAAATTGAACCCGGGAGAATGATTCTTCAAGAAAACTCTAAGCCTATGTGGCTAGTATCTGAAAATTTTTCTAAAAATATTGGTTTAGATCTAAGATTTATGAAAGTTGATGAAGTAGATCACGACGATTTTGTGTATTGCGTAACGACTCCTAGCGGCAACTGGATGGCTAAGAGAAAAGGAAAACAATTCTGGACAGGAAATTGCGATCATCCAGATACTTCTGTTGTCGAGCTTAAAAATGCCTCACATATTGTTAGAGAAGCTTATATGCGAGGCGATGATGTTTATGGGACAATTGAAGTTCTAGATACACCTAGCGGAAAAATTATTCAAAGTCTTATTGAAAGTGGTGTAACTCTAGGAATTAGCTCAAGAGGCGTAGGTTCCACCGTGTCAAAAGGTAATACACAGGTTGTTCAAGACGATTTTCAATTAATTTGTTTTGATATGGTTTCTGAACCCTCTACTCCTGGTGCTTTTATGTCTCTTCACGAAGGAAAAACAATTAAACCTAGAGAGCTTAATAATTTCTTTAACAGATCAGACAGAATTGATAGAATTTTTAACAGCATACTGGGATGGGATAAAAATGAAACTTGATAAAAAAGTATTTAAGTCTATTGTTAAAGAGTGCTTAGTAGAAATTTTAGCAGAAGGTCTTTATCCACATGAAGGTGAACTTAAAGAAAAGAAAGCTGACTTGAAAGAAAGCATTCAGAAAAGATCTCTTCGAGGATTAGGTCTAGGTAAAATGAACGAAGTTCAGCAAAGAAATGTTCAAAAAAGACATCAATCTCCTGGAAGTTATTTGGACAAAGTAAGCTTTGGCGGAGGGCAACAAGAACCTAGTCCGGCTTTTAATGAAAAGACTTCAAGCTTAATATCAAAAGTGACTAAAGACCCTATTATGAGTGAAATCTTTGCTGATACAGCTGCTTCAACGCTACAAGAGCAAAGAGAAGGTAACAATGCAACACAAGCTCCTGCTCGCCCAGCAGATCAAGCAGCAAGAATTGTAGCAGAAAGTGATCCTGTAGAATTGTTCGGAGGATCAGCAGGCAAGTGGGCTGATTTAGCTTTTGCTCCAAAAATAAATAGATAATTTTCTCGTAGCGAAATATTTAGATTTGCTAGCCTTATATTTTGGAGTCAATTGTGAATAAAATCAAAAAGCTTACACCCGACGTCTTAAAGAGAATTATCAAAGAAGAGCGCGAAAGAATTGCAGCTCAGAAAAAAAGAATTGAAGAATCAAAAAAAAGAAAGCGTGTCAATGAGCTAAGAAAAGAACTAAAAACTTATCTTCAGCTCAAAAGAGAACAAAAGTTTCTTGTGGAAAGAATTAAAAAAATTCAAAACAGAGCTAAAACAATCAAAAACAAGATTAAGGAAAGCTAATGTCTGAAAGAGATCATATTATCGCAAACCCATCTGATACACAAGCAGGTGGTTTTGGAAAAAGATACCCTTCAAATTATGCTTCTGCATACCCAGCATCTCCTATTCACAATGGAACAATGACAGATGGTGAAGTTACAAAAACATTTATTCCTGCTGTTCAAGAAGGAGATGCTACATCAAGTTTTGCAGCATACGGGACAACTATAGCAGGCGGTGTAGGAAATAGAATGTCTTCTTATGATAGAGACTACCCAGATGCCCCTGACGTTGCTGGTAATACAATGACCGACGACGGTAAAGTATTTGGCGCAGGAGAAGGAGCACCTAGCTCGCCTTATGTTCCGCCACTTACGTCTCCTGGTCCAGGTTCAGTTTCAGCAACAGATCAGCCTGCCTATACGGGGACACTTCCGGTAGCAGGAGGTGAGTTTGGAACAGGGCTGGGGAGTACAGCAAATCCTTCTAGCACTTCAGCAGAAATTGCAACACAAGATGTTGATACAGCAACTGCTTTGATTTCTGGCAGATCTTATGCAGGATCAGCAGGATAATTAAATGAATTTTAACACCACCGGAGGTGCTGTCGCACCAAAAGACAGTAATGCCGGTGGAGGACATGGTAGATTAGGCACGGGTCACCCAGCAACAGGTATAACGCAGGGCATGACCCGTGTCATGTATCAGTATACAGAAGAAGAAGAGTCAAACCCAGAAGAAGTTGAAGATGAAGTAGGTATGGATCGAGATGTTATCAATGCTATTCGATCAGTAACAGATTCTGGTGCTTATAGGAATCCAAATAGAAGCGGAAGAAAAGATAATTCTGACGGGACTGGGAGAAATCAAGGTTCTCAAATGGGTCTAACAGAAGATCATACGACACCTATAACAAAAGGTTTGTCGCCACGTTTAACTTATCGTCAAAAAGACGATTACAACACAGTTCCAAAAAATACAAAAGGTCCCGGTTTTGGAACACAATCAACTGCACAGTATATTAGAAACAAGCCCGGTAGAATAAGTGGTACTCAATTTGGAACTTCTAGAGCACCGCTTCCTAATCATGATGAATACGACGATAATATCTTTTCTTTATTTGATTTAAAAGATCCAATGGAGCGATCTTTTTTACATCATCAAAAAAGAGTCAATCATATAAAAAGTTTAATAAAAGAGATAGAAGAAGAATAATTAAGGGTAAGTTTACTTTTTGAAATATAGTTATTTTTGTTTAAGAGGTTAATATGTCAAACAAGATTTTTGAGGAAGCAATAGCTGATGCTAAAAAATTAAGAGAAGTAGCTGAAGCGAATGCTAAAAAAGCTGTTTTAGAAGCAGTCACACCTAAAATTAGAGAGTTTATTGAGTCTGAACTTTTAGAAACCCGTCATGATGATGACGACATGGAAGAAAGTGAAGATTTACAAGAAGAAAATGATAGCTTAGATGAAGTTACACTTGATGAAAGTGCGCTTAGAAAACTATCCACACTTTTAGGAATCAATATCACAGAAGAAATTTCTTCTGGTGGAACAAAAATAGTTTCTGAAGCTACTAGACAAGCCTATAATAGCTTAACTGATTCTCAAAAATCAGAATTAAACGCAATTGCTGATAAAATTAATCAAACAAAAAGAACTTTATCTGGCAGTAGAATAAATAATAAAGATACGAATTTAAAGGAGAATTCAAAAATGAGCGAAAAGTACTATGAAGTCGATCTCAAAGCTTTGCGTGAAGCTGTCGAGTCAGAGCTAGCCGAAGTCATGCATGAAGATGACGTGGAAGAAGGTGCATACGCAGAGGGCGAAGAAGTTGAAGATAAAGCTTCTCTAGAAGAGATGCTTCAAGAGCTTAAGCTCGTCCTGGATCTTGGCGAAGACGTTGAAGAAGATCAAATTCCGGAAGAACTTCGCGGCATGCTCGAGCTTGACGACGAAGAAGGCGATGAAGACCTAGAAATGGAAGAAGAAGCCGAAGAAGCCGAAGAAGCCGAAGAAGCCGAAGAAGGCGAAGAAGGCGAAGAAGGTGAAGAAGGTGAAGAAGGCGAAGATCCTTTTGCAGCACAGCTTGATGAAATGGAAGAAGTCGAAGTTGACGAAGCCATGCTCGCCGAAGAAATTTTAAGAATTCGCAAACTAGTACGCGAAGGCAAGATGGATCACCACTTTGGTGGATCGGGCGGCGCCAAAGCCGGTGTTAAGGGTGCCTTCGGTGGAACAGGCAGCGGCAAAGCCGGTGTCAAAAAAGCTTTTGGAGGTGGAAGTGAAGGTCAAGATGTCTTTACCAACCCGCCTGCAATGAACAAACTCGCGGAAGCATTCCGCGCTGAGCGCCGCAAGACTCGTGCGCTTTCTGAGAAACTGGGTAAATACAGAAGTGCTGTTAATACTCTTCGTGAACAGTTGGAAGATCTCAACCTTTTCAATGCGAAGTTGCTCTACGTTAACAAGCTTCTTCAGAATAAGAATCTTAACGAGGCCGAAAAGAAGTCCGTCATTAAGGCTCTTGATGAAGCTAACAGCTTAAGAGAAGCTAAGTCATTGTACAAGTCCCTAACAGAGACATTCGCTCGCGGTAATGCCAAGCCTCTAACCGAGTCTCGTAACCGTGGGTCTTCTTCAAGACCTACTACTTCATCAGCTCCCAAGCAGGGTAATGCACCTGAGCTTGATCGCTGGCAAAGATTGGCAGGATTGAAGAACTAATTTAGTTCACATTTGATTACGACATATAACATTTAAAGGAGTTTAAACATGTCACGTTCTTTTACTTTAAACCAGTTGACTGAAGGCATTCGTGATCGTCACGTTGGTGCTGAAAGCAACAGATTGATGGAGAAGTGGTCCCGCACCGGTCTACTTCGCGGTCTCGGCGATCACAACCGTGAGACCATGTCCCGCCTACTCGAGAACCAGGCTGCCCAGGTTCTTCGTGAGGCTAACGTTCTTGGTTCAGGCGGTGCAGATAGCCTTCAGGTCGATGGTTTCTCAAACATCGCTTTCCCAATCGTTCGTCGCGTCTTCGGTGGCCTCGTTGCTAACGAACTCGTCAGCATTCAGCCCATGAGCCTTCCTTCCGGTCTGCTCTTCTACCTAGATTACACCTACGGTTCAGACGTCGGTGGTGACACACCAGCTGATGGTGCCACAGATGCTCCAACTGCTTCCACTTACGAAAAAGGTCAGTCACTCTACAACAACCCGGTAGGCGCTTCTGTTCGTACCGGTTCCGATGCAGTCGGCGGTCAGTACGATCTAGTTGGTACTTCCTACACACAGATTCACAAGAATGTCAAGCTAGGCCTCGCCGGAAACGTTATTAACGGTGCCTTTGGCGGCGACGCAGCTCAGTCATGGGGCCCAGGCGACGCCGTTACTGTAAGCGGTTCGGATGGTAAGCTTCTCCAGTTTGACCCACAGGTCACACAGTTAATTGAAGATGGCTCTCAGACTTATCAGCTACTTCTCGTTTCAGCTTCACTACTTCAGGAGGCTGGGGGCGGTCAACGCAGAATGGATCCAACATCTGTTAAGTCAGTTGCTCTATTTACAGCAGGCAGAACAGATCTAACTGCTCCTGCTTCCAGCGTTCAAGGCGGCCAGGGCGTTCTAAACGTTAGACGCCTTAACCAGCTCGGAACAATGGCAGGTGCTGTCGGTGCTGTTACATTCACACCAGATCCACTTGCTGATGTATCTTTAGCTTCAACTGCAGTTCTCATGGTATGCCAAGGTCAGGCAACTGCCCTTGCCGGTGCGAGCTCAACACTCGACTTGACTGCTTCTTTCGTTGTTTCAGATCAGGTCAAGGCGGCAGGAGCCACAGGTGGTACACTTACCATTCCGGCGTTTGAGTCTAACTTCCAGACTTCACCTTCACCTGTCATTCCTGAGATTGACATTAAGATTGAGTCCATCGCGGTTACAGCGACCACACGCAAGCTCCGCGCTCGTTGGTCACCAGAACTCGCTCAGGATCTCAACGCTTACCACAGCATGGACGCTGAGGTTGAGCTTACCCAGATCCTCTCCGAGCAGATCGCTCTCGAGATCGATCGTGAGATCCTTAACGACCTTCTCACCGAAGCTCGTGGCGCTAACTTCTACTGGAGCCGTAGCCCCGGTAAGTTCGTCAACAAGAGAACTGGTGCATCTGTTCAGCTCGCTTCAACTCTCGCAACTGGTCCTCAGTTCACTGGTACCGTTCGTGAGTGGTACGAGACTCTCGTTGAAACCATCATCGATGTTGCTAACGAGATCCACCGTAAGACTCTTCGTGGTTCCGCAAACTTCCTCGTTTGCTCACCCGAAGTTGCTACCATCTTCGAGGCTTCTGTCCTCTACAAGCCCTCCATCAAGATTGACGGCCAGGGCCAGACCGGTGGCGAGTTCACACTCGGTGCTGCTGCAATCGGTAGCTTGAGCAACCGTTTCACAGTCTACAAGGACCCCTACTTCCCTCGCAACAAGATTCTTGTTGGTTACAAGGGAGGTTCCTACCTCGAGACTGGTTACGTCTACGCTCCTTACGTACCCCTCATCGTCACCCCGACTATCTTCGCACCCGAGGATTTCACTCCTCGCAAGGGCGTCATGACTCGTTATGGCAAGAAGATGGTTCGCGCTGACTTCTACGGTACCGTCACCTGCATGGACATGGACATTATCTAATTTAATTAGATCTTGATCTTGCGGGGCAGCTTTCGAGCTGCCCCGTTTTGTTTTATACATTAATCCTTGCAAGGGTATAATGACATAATGATATGCCAAATTTGCAATTTTCAAGGTGAAGGAAAGAAATTTTCTAATCATCTTCAATCTTTTCATAAAATATCTTCAAAACAATACACGATTGATTATCTTTTAGGTGGCAATCAACCAAAATGTGAAGTTTGTAATGGTGAAACAAGATATGTTGCATTTAGTTTTAAAAGATTTTGCAAAGCTTGCTCTAAAAAAGGATCATCAATAGCAGGAAAAGAAGGAGGAAGTGCTCCTGCCTGGAATAAAGGAAAAACAAAAAAAACAGATAAAAGACTTCTCAGGCAGTCAGAGAGCATGAAAGGAGAAAGAAATCCATTTTTTGGAAAGCATCATTCTGATGTGTCTTTAGATAAAATGAGATTTTCAAAAATTGTTTCTTTCGAAGACTTTGATTTAAGAATTAAATCTAGATCTAAAGATTTTGAACTAATTACAGAATATGATGATTATTTTTCTCGACAAAAACAATATCTTGAATTTAAATGCAAACAATGTAATACAATCTTTAAAAAAACATTGCAAGCTTATGAGCGTGGATCTTTGTGTGTGGTTTGTCATCCCGTTGGAACTTCTCAAGCGGAAAAAGAAATAGGCGAATATATTCAATCTTTAGGACAAGAAGTAGAATTTAATAATCGATCTATTCTTCATCCAAAAGAAATAGATGTTTTCGCACCAGAGAAAAAATTTGGAATAGAACATAACGGGCTATACTATCACGCCATTTTAAATGGAGAATCAAAAAGTCGATATTATTACTTAAATAAAAAAAGAACTGCTCAGACTTTGGGAATTAATTTAATTCATATTTTTGGTGATGAATGGATTAGCAAAAAAGAAATTTGTAAATCAATGATTAAAAATCGATTAAATCTAATTGATAAAAAGATTTTTGCAAGAAAATGTAATATTCAAGAAGTAAATGTCAGAGAAGCAAAAATATTTTTTGAATCTAATCATATTTCAGGATACTCTGCTTCATTATCCAGATGGGGTCTTTATTATAATAATGAGCTAGTTCTTTGTCTATCTGTTAGAAAGCCTAGACAAAAAAAATACAAATCTTTAATTGAGATTTCAAGATTCGCTTCTGCACGCAATACCAACGTTGTTGGTGGTTTAACAAAACTTCTTAAAAAAGTTGAATTTTGGGCAAAAGACAACGGATTTAAAGGTATTCTTACTTATGCAGATTTGAGATTCGGTGATGGAAATGGATATCTCAAGTCAGGATTTAATCTTATGGGAGAAACAGGACCTGATTATTGGTATACAAATGGACAATTGAGATTTGATAGATTTAAATTTAAATCATCAAACGGAAAAACAGAAAAACAGAAAGTTTTGGAAAATAAATTATTTAAGATTTATGGCTGTGGTAGTAACATTTTTATTAAGAATTTTTAAATTTGTATTTTTTTAAAAAATGTGCTATTATTACTTTATAGGAGTTCAAATGACTAAAAAAACTATAAAAAATCACAGTGATGAAATAGATGATTTAAACCAAGATGAAATGATGGCGATAGCTTTACCTCCCGACCAGCAAATTACACTTTTACCAGAAGAAACTTTGCGCTTAGAATTGCTAAATCTATCTAAAGATATTCTTTTAGGAAAAGCAGCTATGCGTTGGGAAACACATAAACAGTATGGAGACGTCACAGTTGCAGAAATTATTCACGAAGCAGAGCGTATGTTTGCTTTCGTAAGAGGCGATAAATGATTTTTGCAAATTTTAAAAAGACGCATCCAGATGCTGTCAAACCTAGTTATTCTTTAGAAGGTGATGGCTGTCTTGATTTGTGGGCGGTATCAAGAGAAGAAGACAGCAACGGCAACATTGTCTTTAATACAGGTATTGCTATAGAAATACCACAAGGATTTGTAGGTCTGCTATTTCCTCGAAGCTCTGTTACTAAGACAGAATTCTTTCTTGGCAATTCTGTTGGTGTAATTGACTCTAATTATCGGGGAGATATTATGCTAAAATTTACCAAGACGAAAGGAAGAGGCGGAAAATCTTACTATCCTGGCGATAAGATCGGACAGCTTCTTATAGTTAAAAGACCGACTGTTAAACTTCGTGAAGTTGAAGAGCTATCAGAAACAAACAGGGGCGACGGCGGCTTTGGATCTACAGGAAATTAAGCCATTCGTAATTGTGGCGCCTTTCTAAATAGCGTTCTCCGGCAAAATCACCTGCATAAGCTTCGCGCTCGAAAGGTATTGCATAATATGCTGCTCTCTTGTCTCTAAGTTTAAACATGTAAAAAAGCCAAAAAGCTGCATACAAAATATAAAATCCAATAATTCCTAACTCCACCTGTTGACGCAGGTGGATTTTTTCATGTGCGATAACTCTTTCGCTTCCTTCATCACGAATAAAAATAAAAGGCCAGATTGCTACTGCATAAGCATCAATGACAAGTGAAAGCATTTTTGGAACTCTGCTATTTCTAATGATCATTTTTTACTCCAGTAAAAAGCTATTTACGATTATAATTATATCGAACATTCTTTAAAATGGAGGAATTATGACAAGAGGAAAAACTGCAGCACAGGCTGCACCAGATGTTGAGGCATTAGTTGCAGAAGTTGCAGCTCTAAAAGCAGAAGTCACTGCACTTAAGCGTGAATTGGCAAAGAAGCCTGCAGGAGGTGCAGATGCTCGCGTTGACAGTGTTATTCAATACCTCAAGCTAAGACTTCAAGAAAGACCAGAAGGCATGTCTCGTGATGAGTATAGACAAAAACTAGAAAAAATGGTACGTGACCTATAGATATAAATAGGCCTAACACATTGCATAAAGTCGACCTCGCCGGCGTGTTAGAATCTTGCGAACAAGTAAACTCAAAAAGGAGAAAATTATGCCAAAAGTATTAGTAACAGACACAAAAGGTTTGCACCAGATAACTGGTAACGGTTTTGAAGTAGCAGTTTCAGGCTCAGCTGAGGCAGGACACATTGATCTTAAGTGTGGAGCTGGAAGCAACACACCCGCTTACATATCTTTGCAGGCGCCTACAGGAGAGACCTGGTACTTGTTTTTCGAGTCAGATGGTACGCTCAAGAGGCACAACGCTGTACCTACAGCTGACTCAGACGGTACTGTCGTCGGTGGTCAGTCCTAATCTTTTAAGATAAGACAATTTCAGGCAGCTCTTTTTAGAGCTGCTTGTTTTGTTTCTGGGACACTTTAAACGCAAACCACCTATCTATATTAGCAAGCAAACAATGTTTAACAGGAGTCATCTGTGAAGGTCCCAGCAGCCCTTTTAAGAGAGATCATTGCCTCACTTGTGGATGAGGAAATAAGAAAGGTCAAGGGTGGCTACAAAGTCTATCCAAAGAAGCCGCAAAAAGGCAGAAAAACTCGAAGAGCACTTTCTAAGAAGCCTATGTCGCGTGAAAAAGCATTGCGTCAGCTCCGAGCAGTTGAGCGCAACAAAGCTCTTAGCGAAGGAAACTCAGACGGCGGGTATACTATATCATCAGAAGAAGTTGACAAAGCCATTGACAGAGCATTAAAGTTTTTTGGTTTAGATAACAATCAGTTTCTTAAAAACTACCTTAGAGAAATCGCAAGAGCTGAGTCTGGTGGTGACCCAACAGGCGGAAGTTCTTTTACTCATCACAAAGTAAATCCATTTCAGCTGACAAATTCTTCTATTGATAACTCTAAAACTAATATAAATTTAAAAAAGTGGAGATCTATTTTTTTTGAAAATAGAAAAAAGCTGTCTGGAATAGAAGATGGACGCAAGATAGAAGATTACGACAATAATCAAATTAAAGAAAATATTAAATCAGGTGCGATATTTGCTCTTTTACATGTTTTGCACATGGCACGATCTTTTTCTCCAGATAATATAAAAGAACTACCTTCGATAAAAGAAAGAGCACAAATGTGGAAAAGAAGATACAATTCTAGCCTCGGCGCTGGAGCCGTGGATCACTATTTAAGGAAAAATAATGAAAATTAGGAGAAAAAATGAGCTTAAATAATCCAAAACCAGGACTTGGGTTTGTTCCCGAATATCAAGTTAGCAGCTGGCCCTATTTAACAAGTTCAATTTTAAACAATGAAGCCAGAGAAATATCCTTCCCGGGTGTAACAAGATGGATAGTTGTTCATAACGGTGGGCATAGCTCTTCTAAAACTTTAATGTTTGGATTCACAGAAAACTGTTTTTTGCCTTCAAATTCAAATTATTTTGAATTGCATGATGGCGAAATGACGCCTCGTATTGAAGTTAAATGCACTTCATTGTTTGTTAGTTCATCAAGCTCAAGTTTGCCTTTTTGCGTTTTTGCAGGCTACACAGCAATCGACAAAGATCAATTTCCAATTTTAACTGCATCGAACGGATTTGAAGGCGTCGGATAATTTTTGTCAATCAAAACTCTCGAGAATATATATAAAGACTAACCCTGTCTGGAGACTTTTGTGGCAACATTTACTACTACGACTGCGCCCACACCCTTCGGAATATTTGACTCTGACTCTGATTTTTCCACAGAAGCAGATCAAATGGTTACATTTATTAAAAGAAAACTAGGTGACGATGTTTTAAGTGTTGAGCTCACAAAAAAGCAAATTTGGGGCAACATGGAAGAGTCTTCTCTAGAATACAGTTCCATCTTAAATCAATATCAAGCAAAGTCACAGCTTGTTAATTTTCTCGGTTTTGCTACAGGTTCTATGACTGGTGCAGAAGAAAAATATGTCCGCGACAATCTTGAATACTTGACAAGATTTGCTGAACCTTATGCTATGGAAGCAGGAGTCGGAGGATCTTATAACACAAGATCTGGTTCGATTGAGTTAGAGCTTGGACGACAAGACTACGATCTTTACACAGAGCTGAAAGATGAAAGCGGTGCAGCAATTTTTGACAACGCTAAAGGAAAACTTAAGATTGTTGAAATGTTTCATTTTAACCCACAGGCAGCATATAGATTTTTTGATACAACATCAGCTATCAATTATCTTAACAACGAGTTTTCTTTTGAGTCTTTTACTCCAGAAACTATTTTTTATGTACTTCCTGTTTTTGAAGACATTTTAAGAGCAGGTCAGCTTGATCTTTCTAACAGAGTAAGAAGGTCAAATTACTCATATGAAGTTTCTGGTACAAAAATTAGAATCTTTCCGACACCTACATCAGATACAAGAAAACTTTGGGTAAGAGTTAGACAGTATGCTGACCCTATGGATCCTGCTTATAAAGACGAAATGATTCACGGTGTCTCAAATATGTCAAATATTCCTTTTGGTAATTTAACATATTCAAGAATTAACTCTATTGGAAAGCAATGGATTAGGCAATATACACTTGCACTTTCTAAAGAACAATTAGGCTTAATTAGATCTAAGTTTGGCAATATACCAATTCCGGGCGGTGACGTCACATTAAATGGAAGTGATTTAATAAGTCAAGGAAGAGAAGATCAAAAAGAACTAAAGACACAGTTGAGAGAAATGTTAGATACAATGACTTATGATAAGTTGGTAGAGATTCAGTCTACTCGTGCTGAGCAGATGAACAAGCAGTTGCGTTACATTCCAATGCCTATAGGTAAGGCAATAATCATGGGGTAAATTATGGGTAGATTTTTTATCACTCCTAGAGAGATAAACTTTATCAATGACATAGCTAAAGAACTTGTAAAAGATGTTGTAGGTCAAAAGATTTACTATTTTCCAATATCTGAAGTTAAATCAAAAGTTCATGATGTCTATGAAGAATCACCTGACAAAGTTTTTGAAAATCCAATAGAAATAGATTGTTTAGTAAAGTATGAGCCACAAGAAATTAGAACAAATAGATTTGGTTCTGAAGAATACTATACAGTAGAGGCTTATGTTCAGTCAAGAGACTTATTAGACAAAGGCATTGAAGTTCTTGAAGGTGATTTCTTTTCATACGGCTCTACATTCTTTGAAGTAATCAAAGGTCCTTCTTCAGATGTAATTTTTGGTCAAATTGAGCACAAAAGTTATATTACAATTACTGGTAAACAGTCCAGAAAAGGTCAATTTTTGGCGAAAATATTTGGCCCAACTTCGGAAGCATATTCAGATAGTGATGCTGTGCAAGACACTTTTGTTCAGCAGCGAGGATTTGAAAAGAATAAATTGGGTGAAACAGGAGACATTAGACAGCTAAGAGAAAATGGTGTACTTGACAATCCTATTTCTGGACCCAAAGAAGTATCTCCGAAAGGAGATCCAAGAGGCGTAGGATCATCTTTCTATGACGAAGAGAGCAATTGATTATGGGACATCAAGTAAAGGGTGAAAAAATAATCAAAGATTTTGACGGGAATAACGCACCTGAAGATTTTGATATTCCTTCGATCGGAATAGAAGATATCGATAGAGCGATATTTGAACTATTTGATAAAAAGTTGTCTTTTGAAGTAAATCACAAAGGGTCACTTCAAAAAGTTCCTGTTATTTTCGCTTCAGGTGAAAGGTTTGCGCTTACCAGAAGAAAAAATCCTATCAGAGACAAAGAAAACACTTTAATTTTGCCGCTTATTTCAATTATGCGTCAAAATATTGATTTTTCTCCTTCACAGGCAAATAAAAAAACTGCAATTGCTTTCAGAGAACAGGAAAACTATGTTATTAAATATAGACTTAGCGAAAGAGATAGAAAATACCAAAACATTATCAATAAACAAAATGTTAAAAATCAAATCAATGTGTCTTCTGCTAAAAACTTTTCTTTAAGCACACCCTCACCCGGTTCGATTGCAAAACCAGGAACTGTATCTACTAAACGTGTAGGAACAGCGTCTAGATTCTCTAGCTTGGCGCAATTGAGTCTTGGAGAAGAATTAGGTAAAAATATATTTGAGGTAATACAAGCCCCGTATCCTGAATTTGTGGCGGTTACTTACGATGTAATTTTCTGGACGCAGTATATGCAACAATCAAATCAAATGCTAGAAACACTAGTTGTTAGCTTTACCGGACAAGGAGAAGAAATTCCTATAATAACAAGCGGAGGCTATGAATTAGTTGCTTTTTTCTCTGGTCCGTTTGCCAATAGCGGGACCAACTTAGACGATTTTACTGAGTCTGAAAGGATTATTAAGCATACTTTTTCTGTTACAATTCCTGGCTACATTATCAATCCGAAACACCCAGGAATGCCTAAGATGTTAAGAAGTTACGTGTCAGCGCCTAATTTAAGCTTTGGAGTCAATATTGGCGACGTTGAAAGTATCAACTATCAACCTGAACGTAAGTCAGAAACAGTCAAGAGACACGTGCTTGAAGACTTGACCAACATAAAAGAACATGAATTAGTAAGAGGAGAATCAAGAGAAGTTATACAAAACACTATTGTAAACCCTTTTACAAAATCAACAAAGACTGAGTTTTCAAGAATAAGGACAAGAAATCAAAGAGCAGGTGAAACTGTTGCATCTTCAGAGATAATTGAAGAAATTGAAGAAATTGAGACATAATTAAAATAGATGTTTAGCAAAGACAAACATAGTTATAATAGGATTTTTTAGGAGTAATTGATGGCAGAACAAACTTTCAGATCTCCGGGCTTTTTTGAGCGTGAAATTGATTTAACTCAAAGAACAACGGAAATTGTAGGAGTTCCTGCAGGCGTTATAGGTACTGCACAAAAAGGACCGGCTTTTGTTCCTGTTACCGTCGGGTCGTTTTTAGATTTTGAAAATAAATTTGGTTCATTAGATCCAGAAAAATTTGGGACTTACGCAGCCAACGAATGGCTTAAAAACAGGACAGCATTAACATACGTTAGAGTTTTAGGTGCAGGAGCAAATAGCACAACTACAGATATATCGAATACTCAGACTGCAGGAACTGTAAAAAATGCAGGCTTTAAACTTTCTGGATCTAGATCAGACTCAGACAATAGGTACAATGGGACAGTTCAATTTCTTGCTGCAAAACACATTCCACGCGACAACGAAGGGTTTGGAATGCCTTTATTTACTGACAACCAATCGGTGAATGGAGCCGGTGATGTGCACCTAATCAGAGCAATGCTAATGACCGCATCAGGCTCTAGATTTGAAGTTTTAGACCATGATGCTTTCTATACAGGAACAACTACTGCAGACGATACAGCAAAGATAAGAAGTTTTGATGGAACTCCTGAACAGGGCATGTTCAAGCTTGTGCTTTCTTCAGCAGCAGGTTCTAATTTTTCTAGCGATGAATCAAAAGATGGTATTAAAATATACACTGCATCTTTAGATCCAGATAGTAAGCACTACATTGGCAAGATTTTAAATACAAACCCAGATAGATTTAATGAAGAACAACATTATCTTTACGCAGATTTTCCTGTCGAAGATGAGTTAGCACGTATTGAATACAGCCCTGACGCAGCTGTTGGCATCCTATCAGGTTCTGCTTCTATACTCGCAGGAGCTGGCGGAGCTGGAACATCGTTTACAGAGCTTTTTGGATCTTTTAATACAAGGTACCAAACAGCAAAAACAACTTCGTTTATCTCACAGCCTTTTGGTGATGTTGAATATGATCTTTTCCATTTTGAAGCCTTGGATGATGGAGCATCTGGCAATAAAAGAGTTAAAGTATCAATATCAAACTTAAGAAGATCAACTAATGAAAAAGATCCTTTCGGAACTTTTACAGTTCTAGTAAGAGATTACACAGATACTGACACTGACATGAAAATATTGGAGCAGTTTGCTGATTGTACACTAAATCCAGGTGATGAAAACTATGTTGGTTCCAAAATTGGGGATTACAAAGTTTTCTACAATTTTGATGCTGAAACTGAATCTGAAAGAAGATTAAATATAACTGGCAAAAGACCGAACAGATCAGCTTTTGTAAGAATCGTAATGCACCCTGATGTTGAAGACAGAGAAATTCCAAAAACAGCATTACCATTCGGGTTTAGAGGTCTTCCTGTTGTTAAAACAACAAACTCTTTGTCAGATAATACTAATGTTGTAGGCGAAGGATCTTCTAACTTGAATGCTGCTAGACTTAGCTTTGTTCCTGGTGCCGATGTTGATAAAGTTTTATCTTCATCTATTATGCCTCCTGTGCCTATGAGATTTAAAGCTACAAGAGGTGCAGTCAAAGCAAGTAATGTTTGGACCGGAGAAAATGGAACATTAGAAATAGCCGATGCTAGATACTTCTTTGGCATCAAGTTTGAAAGAGTTCCTTCAGAAAACATTGTAACAAATGCAGTTTTAAAAGCAAATGGATCAGGAGAAAGAAATAAACTAATCGATTCTTACTCTAAGTTATTAGGAATTCTTAAGCTAGATACACTAGTAACAGGCTCCGGTGCGGATGACTTTAACAATAATAAGTTTTCTCTTTCAAAAGTTGCTCTTTACAATCAGCCTGCAAGTGCAGATCAAGACTTAGACTCGGCAATTGCCAATACA